>ERZ500978.29-NODE-29-length-129671-cov-6.774819_pt1 | contig 129671 bp, 122 predicted proteins | sample MGYA00248870_ERZ500978 | MGnify/ENA primary metagenome ERZ500978 (study PRJEB25958, sample SAMN03398513) | human skin metagenome | study: EMG produced TPA metagenomics assembly of the Human Skin Microbiome Metagenome (human skin metagenome) data set. | reverse complement strand
CACACACACACACACACACTCTCTCTCTCTCTCTCTCTCTCTCTCTCTCTCTCTCTCTCGCTTTCGTTCACGCGCAGGGATCTCAACAATCGACCGTGTTGCACACAGTCGACAACGCTTGCTCATCTTGTAACCGCACACACACAGACGGACGAGTATCACGTGATCCAGGCCTGCAATCCTTGGTGTGCCTCAGGCGGCGGCGAGTCGTTTCAGATCGGCGATCCAAGAAATCTCGCCGCCCGATGGACGGACGACTTGGTGGGCCGAATGCGCGCTGTGACTGACGGGGGCCGGCTGTCGGCCGGCGCACATGCATGCGCAAGTTCCGTGTGGGGTGAGAGGTGAAATTTCCACGTGGTCAAGTCTTCAGGCCACCAATTCATGTGTGGGGGTCAGGCCACACAACCTTGTATAGACAAAGATAGCAAAAAAAATAACGGTGTGGAGAGAAAAGCGGGGGAAGGGGCGCGGCCAAAATCGAACTAGGCGGAGTGGCAATGGAACTGGAGGAACTACTATTCTGCCATTAATCTGACCGTGACTGCCCGTCCATCATGACGGAGAAGAGCAGTCATGTCAGTGCGCGTACATCAAGCACAGCCAATTTGCGCAAAATATCGTTCGTCGATATTATCGAACGATTGCCACCGTGCATGATCCAGCTGCTAAGTGTGTTAGCACCAGCTATTCATGTTACACATCATGCCCTGTTGCTGATCACATGGAGAGGGGGGTATGCGATGCGTGTGCAGTCGTGGATCCTCTTGGTCACGTATGTGCATGTGTGCATGTATGGGTACGAGGTGCTTAGGTACGCGCCTCAGCTGCTTTTGCTCGCGCTACTAGGATACACATGGCTTCGACATTCATTTGCCCGTGTTACAGGACAGAAGCGTGCGGCTGACGAACGTGGTAGTCCGGAGCAGATACGCCGTGCGATTTCACAATTGGCCGACATAACGGATTTTGTCGTCGCGTTATATGAATGCTTTGTGGGGCCGTTGTACGACGTGCTCACATGGAAGGTGCCTGGCTACGGACCTGTGCATCTGGTCATATTTCTTCTTGTCTCGTGGCCTATATGGCTGCTATGCATGCTTCCCTCGAGTATGTGGGTGACGCCTACGTACGTTTTCCATGCTGATGTGGTGCGCCCATGGCTTGAATCGACACTGGTCGTGCGAGCGCTCGACACATGGCAGCTCGCAAGCACCCGTGTTCTGACGGCGCTCGAAGCACATATGCCGAAGCTTTTCCATTTGGCACAGACCATGACAGGCTTTGTCCAGACGCATGTGAGACCATTCGCCGTGCAGCTCGGCATGTGGCTCTCCAGCACACATACGATCATGAACATCCAAATGTGGCCTCCCTTCCCAATTGCTTCGTTAACCGTGCGGCATGTACTGATGATCACAGGCGTGATCGTGCTGACATGGTGCTCGCCTTGGGCCACGCTACTGCGCATGGCCGTATGGCGCAGTGCGTTTGTGCGTCGCCATGTGATGTCGCTTGTGCGTGTACTTAGTGGCTCAGAGAGCTTGGCTGCATCTCTGTACACGACGACAGTCACTCCGCAGTCAAAGCCTGAGCGAGCAGGTCCGCCAAAGACAAGTCACGAAACGGCGTTTGTCTTCGAAATTTACGAAAACCAACGCTGGTGGATCGGATTGGACTGGACAGCGGCGCTCTTGCCGCACGAACGGCCCAGCTGGTCGGACAGTGACAACGAGGCCGTGGCGCCGCCCGCGTCGTTCTCATTGCCCGCTGGTACGTGTGTGATGATGCCATCGTCGCGATTCCCCGGAAAGGATGATTGCCGCAAGTCTGAGTGGCGGTGGGTCGACTCGGAGTGGCATGTCGCTGGCGTACAGACAATTACGTCGAATTCGTACAAGCCCGCTTCCAGCGTAGCGCCGTCTGAAGCGCAAAAAGTCAGCAAGGAGCTCTCGGACAAGACGACTGCAGCAGCCGATAACATCCAGAAAGAGCAGACAACAGAGGCCGTTGCACAGGTCGAGGAGGCTGCACACAACGCGCGTGACACATCTGTCGAGACAGTGCCGGACGAGGTGAAGCGGTACGCGCGACATGCGACAGAGCCTGGCGTGAGTATGGATGTGGATGCCGAGGGCTGGCAATACGGCGACAATGCTTGGGACAAGCTCAGCAAGCAGAGTGGCATGGGCCGCTACACACGCCGCCGCCGCTGGCTTCGAATGGCCGTGCTTGTGGAGTCTGTAGAATACGGTGTGCAACGCTGCAGCAGTATGTAGACAGTACGAAAGGAAGAATGACGTCGGCAAGCAAGCAGGGCGCCTCAGCTTGGAGTGGCAAGAAAGTGTTGGGCAGTATACATGGGACCATGGACCAGCCATGACCCTTCCCCGCCACCCGTGCTTCCTTCCCGCTCTCCCCGACCCTCTCTGCATCGCTGACATCGTGACCGCTTCGAACGGCCGTCAAGGCTCATGTCCTAGTCACTGATCTTGTATACGTTCACCATGGGAATCGATGCGACCGCTCACCACTCCTACAGGACCAAGCTGCATTGCATGGGTATTTTCCAAGGCTATGATCGGAAGGCGCCGCCGCGGCGACGGAGCACTTCAAGGAATCGCTCAACAAGTTCCGGCTCCGTCGTCACCTGCGCACATGCTACACTCGCCAGCTGCCGACGTAGCTCGGCATGATCTACGTCGTGTGTATCGTCAATAGCACCCCAGGCAGCGACCTGGCTGGCTGTCTCGACTTCAGCGGCCAGAGCCGCTTGTTCAGCCTCGATATGGCGATGAATCAGCGCAAGGCCAATGATCATGGATTTGCTGGTCATCACGGCGCGTTCCAACGACGCAAGATCAAGTGGCTGCAAGCCAGCAACGATACGCGCGACTTTCTCGCGTGTCTCTGGAGACTGTTGGCACACAAGCGAGTCCTTCGCTACATTCACTTCGATATCAAACGAACGGCGCATCCAATCAAGAAGCGGCGTCCACCGCTCTTCCTGCAGCCTGACAAGTCGCGCCGGCTCAGAGTCATGGAAACACACAGCGTCAGTATCAAAGTAACGCATCAAATAGTCCTGCACATCTTTGTGACCCTGCTCGTCCTGCAATGCATCAATGGCACGCGACATGAGCGAAGTGAGCGGCAGGGAGTGGGGCTTTACGACCTTGGTTTGTTCGTCCCATTCCTGCGCGATGAGACAGGCAAGTAATGGACGATCAGCGGGGATCGCAAGCTTCGCGCCTTGAGGCGTTCGTAGATTTCGCCGATCCAGCTGCACCACAAAATGTTCGTCATCGCCATTCGTAGGCGCCTCGTACCCGAGGAACACATCTTTCCAGAAGCGCTCCATGGTCTTTTCTGCTCGCTTACTTTCCGATAGTCTAGCAGCCATGTCTTCCACAGACGATGGCGCATCAAATTTCGCAGCAGACGCATGCACCGCCCGCATTGGCACAGCACACACCACTCGCATGGCACACAGCGGCGCACAACGCACCGCCATGGCGCTACGCATCATCCGCCACATCGCGCTAATACGTTCTACAACTCCGAGTACGTGTGCCAGACAGTCAGTGAGCTGCAGAGACGACGATGACCGACCACTTCGCCTGCACTACAACGTATGTAACACACGTCGTTGCAAGTCCGCCAACCGTTTGAGCCGAGAGTCAGACCTGGTTAGCAGTAGCCCCCGTCCCTCCCTAAGAACCTCTCTCTACACACACCTATATTTGCCCTGCCTGCCTGCCTGCCTGCAAAGGACCTACATGGCCCTTGTAGGCCGTTACCACAATAACCATCGCTGCCGCCTATGCCTGAGGCGCATGGAGGGTGAGCCACGTGACCGAGACCCAGCGGCGGACATCGTCTACGATGCCCCGGCGTGTTCGATGGCCTGACCCTGTGCCTTCGCGGACATATAGATCAAGGCCAGGTCCATCACCACACTTCTTTTTTCTCACGCTCATCGCGCGTGGGCGGGCAACCGGATCAGCATGAGCGACAAGAAAAATCCACTGGCTGATCTGCCAGCTGAAGACGCGACAGATGAGAAGGGCAACCCTTTGCTCTTCGCTGTTGACGGCGATGAGATGTTCCCATTCTCCGTCGACGCCAAGACAAACCAGGTACATACCAATGCACACGACGTGTCGCTGTTGAATCTCATCGCCAACTGGTTGACTCTTTTGCCACCACAAGCACCATTTCCACCGCCACCACACATTCTGCAGAAACAACTGACGGAAAACATCCAGGAAGCCAAAGAAAAAGGCAACACGGCCTTCCGGCAAAAGGACTATGAGACAGCAATCAAGCACTACACGTTGGGCGTTGCGATGATCACGAGTCGGCCGATGTGGGAGTCTTGCTCACTCATCGCGGATGAACTCACCGTCATGCTTGCCAATCGCAGTGCTGCCATGTATGCGTGCGAGGCGTATATAGAGGCACTATGCGATGCAGATGCTGTGGTGAAAATCAAAGGTACATGGGGCAAAGGCCACTTCCGGAAGGGCAAGGCCCTTGCTGCATTGCAGCGTTATGATGAAGCGCGGGCCGCGCTGGATCTTGGGCACCAGTGTGAGCCAGACAATGAGGTATGTACAACACAGCCACGTCATACGCATCGGCAAACTGACTCCGTGTGTAGGACTTTCTCAAGGCCATTGCCGAGCTGCCGTAGATCATCTATGTATAATCACGATGCCTTCCCTCATACAGTCACCTCTTGCCGTTTATGATGACGACGATGAGGTATCGCCGCTTGTGCCGTGGAACTTGTGGTTCACAAAGTTGAACCATGGCAGTACACCTGGGAGAAGAAGAAGGGAAAAGAGGCCCAGTGTCAGTCTGTGTACAAACAACATGGCGCAGAGCAAAACGCGCCTACGCGAAACAAAACGGACGTACCCAAGTTGAGCTGAGAGAATGCACTGTTCCTGTGTGCGACGCCTTGCAGCTCGTCTGTGAGGCTGCTCTTGCCCTGACCAGGCACATCGCCAGAGGCCACCTCTGCTTTTGCGAGTTCCTGTTCACGCGCATTCTCTGTCCAACCCCAGAAACGGACTAAATTGAATCAAATAGAAAACATGTGTAAGTACAAGCACGCTCATACACAGCCCATGTCACGTACACGTCGAGCGCTGGTACGCATACAAGAATCCTCCGCACAATCCAAGGAATGTCGATAGCTTCAAAGCCGCACCAAGCTTTCCGCGGCCGCGCGCTGGATCAGAGCTCTCTAGCAGCCAGAGCGCACTTGGGAAGGCCACGGCTGTGCCTGCGATAGCATAATAGTCCGAAGGACGGAAGTAGCGCACCACGCGCCTGAAGTGCGGATCCGAATCAATCAATGGAAACTCTGTCTCAAATTCCTTCTGAGCTGCCTACGTCAGCACATGTCCACAGGAAACAGATAGAGAAGAGGTGTTTGTGTGAGTTGGTGGGGTGCACCATGCCTCACTTCGTGTCATGCAACGTATACGTACGCATCGTGGCAACAATCCGTAACGGAATACAACCAGTTGGCCGCCGACGTTGTTCGTCTCAGGCGCTATCGGAACTTGTGCCCAAACGACCCAGCCAGCCAGGCGGAGGATCCCGAGTCACGTGATATCCACGCTCCCTGACACACTCAACTTGCCCTTTTCACGCGCGCTCTTCATGCTTGATGACAACGCGTTCGCCACTGGTAGCTGCACCTGCCCCTGCACCATCAGCTGGCTGACCTACTAGCTGGTAGACGAGCAAGAAAGCAAAAGTGCCACTGCCAAAAGCAGTGTCCCCACCCAAGATGATGCTGCTTCCGCGCGCACTTACAGGAGCGTGGCGCATATCGTTCAGTGCTGCTGCCAAGACATTGTCCTTTCATACGACGGCTGTGCCAACGTTTCCTAGAGCACGGCGTTCTATAGGGCCTTCGCGCACTGCAGTCGTGTCTCATGGACGAACCGACACGCACACATCACAGGCGTCGTCGTCGCCGCGCATCCCTGCCGCGGTACCGTGGTTCATGGAAGAAGAAGTGATTGATGCGCCGGTGCCGCCACCTGCACCCAGCGCTGATGTCCTGCCACCCATTGCATGGCTCCCCTCCTATATACCTGCTACAAGCGATATTCCCGAACAGCTTGCCCAACTCATTGACATGTGTGTCACAGGCCCGCTCAGCGCGCTTGTTGCACGGCCAGCAGAACCGGACGACATCGACATCGACGATTGGTCCGAACGCGTACGCGGCTCGCCACTGGCTGTGATTAAGCCGATGAATCCAGCCGATACCGTCGGCGATGAAGGTCAGGATTGGATCGTGGTCGTGCAAGTCCGCGGCGCTGGCGTAGGAACCGTGCGCCGGGTCGCGTCGGACATCGGTACGTATCTCAAGCACACGCGTCCACCAGCACCTGTGCCAGCTGAGGCGATTGCCTTGGATGCGATCCTTGGACCTGCTCAAATTGTCCATGAGCAGGATGGGCTTGTAAGCGATGGTCCCGCGGAGTCGGCCTCTGCCTCAGGACGAGGCGCACGGCCTTCTGGCATGTCTCGTGCTGAGCATGAGGCAGGCCAGCATCTGCCAGCGTGGGAGATCCAAAAGCTCGCCCTTATGCGCAAGTTCCCCGATGGATGGATGCCCATGACAAAACTGTCGCATGAGGCGCAGCATGGCTTGCGTCTCTTGCATGCAGCAGACCCTGAGCGATTCCACATCGGCGTTCTCAGTCGACGATTCCGCATCAGCCCTGAGAGTGTGCGACGGATTCTGCGCAGCAAATGGCAGCCGAGTGAAGAGGCCGCCCAGCGACAAAACAGGCGCGCAAAGGTGCAATGGCGACAGCAACCGGCGCACGCCTCGAAAGACGAAGCGGATGAAATTGCCGGGTTACGTCAGGGCGGAGTTCCGGTGAATACAGAGCCTCGTCAGACATCTCCAGAGATGAGTGTCGTGGATCCCTCCTACGAGCATCCCGTGCGAATGGAAGGCTTGGTGTCAAGTGCTGACCTGGCCGGGGGCCGCCGGCGCCAGAAAAGCGTTGCCTCCCGTGGGAGCGGTGACTGGTGTCTGATCGATGCTGGATGGTGTGTGGTGCATGTCATGACGGCCAAGGCGCGCGAACATTACCGCTTAGAGGACATGTGGCGATATAATGGGACCTCGTGAGGTCCGCCAACATGGTCCGTCCTTGTTCAGAGCGGCTGATGCTCGTCACCTTTTTTTTTGTTTCACACTACCCCAATCGATCCACTGGCGTCAATACTCCCGCGCGCAACACCCCCAAGACACGTACAGAGCTCCAAGCGGTGCAGTATGTGGGCCGCACTCGTATCTGTGATTTCTCCGGCCATGATGATTTCATCGAGCACCGCATACACTTTGTAGAATTGAAACACAAGATCTTCCTCGCACACGTTGGAAAAGTAAGCATCCAGAACTTCGACAAATAGATGAATGGCCTCTAAGCAAGCCAGTTCGTTGTCGTGCGTGTCGATGCACGCACAAAAATACAAGCCAGCATAGCGCCTATACACGATTTTGTTGTCGTTGCGGAACTGGACATGTCAGCCAGTGCATTCAAACACCTCTCTCTCCCACGCCGACACTAATGTCCGCATCCCTTGAGCGCTTGCGTACCTCGACAAAGTTGCTTTGGGACCGCTGATCACGCGGTGCTATGACACGAAACACCTCTCCCGGGATTTGTGCCTTCTCCGCCTCATCCATTCGTACATAGTACTTGGCGAGGCGCACTTTGCCCTGACGATTCTGTACCAGCACGAATCGGATCATAAGGAGGCAGCATGGACGACGGATGGCCTCACAGCCAGCCGCCTTGGTTCCAACGTGGGAGCATAATTCCTCGACACCCCAGACACTCGCAGTCTCTTACAAACGTGTCGTCGATCCAACGCACTGATGACACATTGTCACTCACTCCATCCGGATTTCCGTTGATTCTTTTGGATCAGCGCAGCGCGTAACTCTGTCGCGGCAGCGGCAGTGCACATTGGTAGTCGTCAGACATCCGCCCAAGTATGGTCAAGTGGTCGTCTGTGCTACTGCGTATACCGATGACGCTGCACGGCTGGGATCCGTTGCGGATCCTCGCACAAATGACAGCTTTGCAGTGTATTCACTACATCCTACTCGCAGCATTTGTGCCGCCGTTTCTGTCGATCTTTACAGAACCGGCAGCACTTCGATTTGAAGGCGGACCTGCACAAGTCGGCATGATCATGGACTGGCGCGAAGTCGCAAGTAAGCCGACGTGGGACTGGCACACAGTGATGCATCTTGTGAATCTGTACAAAGGTTGGAGCAAGACAGGCGGTGAGAGCGGCCCTGCTTGGACGCCCAGTGAACAAGTAGCGCTATCAAACTGGACGGCTGGCGCCGTCTGGCTCCACGTGCCGGACCATCGAGGTGGCTTGCAGCCGTATGTACTTCCGCCCACGTCCTTCCAATGGAACGACTCGTCGCCATCTCTTGCCAACGATCTGTCCACTGAATCTCTGCTGACTTCCATGGCCGAAGAGCCTCTCATACCCGCAGCACGCTCGCTACGATCACCAACGGCGTTCGCCTCGTCGCCCACCTCGTTGCCATCATCGATATGGCCGTCGCCGAGATGGCTCGCGAAAGATGCATCGCGACCGACCAATACATCAGGCACACTGCTCCAGCAAGAGCGTCAGCTTGAAATGTGGGAGTATCGTCGCACACATGACGCACGACGTGGTTGGGCTATTAGTGCCGCATGGATGCTCACGGTCGTCTTTGACGTTCAAGTCTTGTACTATCTTGTCCGCAAGCCTACCCACGTGCTGGATTTTGTATGCACGATGCATTTCGTTCACTTTATTCTGACAACCTCCTTTGCAGGTGCATTGCCGCACTCCGTGTATTGGTGGGTGCTTATGATGGTTCATGCAAGTCTATGTATTGTGTTTGCCGAGCGCATTGCGATCCAGCGCGAAATGCGCATGGGCTTTACAGACCACACCGTGTTGGATTCGTCTCAGCTGGACGAAGATACATACGAACTCCTTCCTTCACGCAGCCGCGGCGCGGGCCGTGGGAGATACTAGTTATGCAGGCGGATAAAACCCTGCGTACAACACACATGCCACCCCACTGTAGCATAGCAAGTACAACACAACCCCTTTTGTCCATGCAGGACCGCCTCGCTCACATAGCATGGCAGCAGCCCACCATACCATTGGCATGCCCCCTGGCGTCGCCATCCGCAATGCAATTTGTACATGACTCGCGAACAGCAGAATACATAAGACAACAGCCGTATGATAGACGTACACGAGCTCACAGCGCAAAGCGGGCCGGGATCGGATGGTTGTGGAAACGCGCTTGGCTGGATCACTGGCAAGACCACTACCGCGCCAGGGTATCAGCGTCTGTTCGACAACACGACGCGCGCACGGCGTGGCCAGCCAGCAGCCGTACGCGCCGAGCGTGAGGACTGGAAACGCCAGCACAAAGTTGGGCACTTGTGCGAGTGTCCAGTAGCGAAAGAAACCGACATCCCAGTAATGTGCTTGGACGAAACTGTAGACGAGCGGGATCGGCTCCATGTCACACCATGGACGTCCAGGGCAGAGTCGTTCATACGCCCACCGCTGGTGCAAGAAGAAAGGGATCGAGATGAAAATCATGCCTGCCGCCGCACTCACGACATCTGCACAGACAGTGATGCATGTACGCTGACGCTGTTCGATCCAAGGGCGGTGAATCGCGTGCCATACGAGGAATGCACCTAACAGGATCCCATTCGCTCGAAAGCACGTTGCGAGACAGAAGAAAAGAGCTGCACACCACCGAGGCAAAGGACAGGGGCGTTGCAGCACGCAAAGACCGCTGAGCACGAGAACAGAATAAAATGGCTCAGGCGTTGGAGCAGTAAGTGCCGTAGCTGAAGCTGGCGCAAAAACAGCCAGAAGAGCCGCTCGCTCAGCGAGGGCGCGTGAATGCGTTTGGGCACGAGTCAACATGTACAGCAGCACCGGTGCGACGATAGTGGCCACGTTCGCCAGAAAAGCACCTCCCACTACTGCACACGTGGCACTCCAGCGAGTATCGCCCCATAACGCCGGTATAGAACCAAGTCGGCGTAGCACAAACACAATGCCTGGCTGAAACGCCAGTGTGTTTTCATACACGTACCCACGCTCCGGATGAGCAAGCGCAACAAAGTAGACTGTATCCCAACGTACAAAAGGAACAGCCCAAGTGTCCCACGCAGAATCCCATGCACCCTGCGGCAAAGTAAGTCGCACGAGCTCCGCAGATGTATCAAACGCTGTCTGCAGATGCGTGCACACCAGCAGTGTGCACACACATACGATTCGCCACAGCGCAGACGCCGCAAGTATACGCGTCCATGCGCGCATGCCTTTCGTGGCTTTGTTGCTTCGAGCCCGAAAACTTCTGCTGCAGCAAGTGACAAGAACGAATGTGACAAGCGACGCGTTAGCAGCAAGTGGGGTTGGCCAAGCCGCAAGATGGGGCGCAATAGCGAGTGGAGGAGGCAGCAGCCCTGAGTTCTCGTAGCACGCATGCAAACGTGTGCCTATTTCTCACGTGAGTCGCATCCACGTTATCGTGTCCCCCCTATTCCCCCCCTCCTCACCACCACCTCGTCGTCGTACCTCCATCATCCATTCACGCACCTCTCCACACGCCCGCTTAGTACCGGTGGAGGTGAACGGGCAAACGCCCATACAGCGAGTGTTGTCGACGAAAAAAATCCATCTGACCAAAGAGTCGCCATTATGGTGTTGGCCGATTTGGGGCGGCGCCTAAACCAGGCATTTTCGGACTTACAGAGGCAACCGACGCTTGATGCAGCTTCCGTCGACCAGCTGCTCAAAGACGTGTGCAGTGCGCTGCTGGCCAGCGATGTCAATGTGCGCCTAGTGCAAAAACTTCGGCAGGATGTAAAAGACGAAGTTAGCTCACTCCTGAATGACAAGGGAAAGGCTGAGTCATATACGGATGCACAGCGAAAGCACCAAGTCCAAAGAATCGTGTTTGATTATCTTGTGAAACTGGTGGATCCAGGCGATGGATCGACGAAGCACCGCCTCGATAAGGGACAACAGCATGTGATCATGTTCGTTGGGCTGCAGGGTTCAGGAAAGACAACGTCATGTACAAAGCTGGCACTCTGGTACCAAAAGCGTGGCTACAGGACGGGTCTTGTGTGCGCAGACACGTTCCGTGCGGGTGCCTTTGATCAGCTGAAGCAGAATGCAGCAAAGGCTCGCATCCCCTTCTATGGCTCCTACACAGAGACGGACCCCGTGGCAATTGCGTCTGCGGGTGTGACATCGTTCAAGAAAAACCGCTTTGATGTAATCATTGTCGATACATCCGGACGGCACAAGCAAGAGAAGGACCTGTTTGCAGAAATGGTCGACATTAGCCGAGCTGTGAAGCCGAGTCAGACCATCATGGTCTTGGATGCTAGCATTGGCCAGGCTGCAGAGGCACAGTGTCGTGCATTCAAGGAGGCTGCTGACTTTGGTGCCATGTTTGTCACAAAGCTCGATGGACATGCGAAAGGCGGAGGTGCGATTTCTGCCGTGGCTTCCACGCAGACGCCTATCATCTTTATTGGAACGGGTGAACATGTGCATGATTTGGAGCCGTTCCGTGCACGACCCTTTATCTCTAAGCTGCTTGGCTTGGGCGATCTCACAGGTCTGATGGACAAAATGGAAGAGGTGCACATGAACGAGGACGTGCAGCAGCGGCAGCGCGATATGATGAAAAAGATCCAAGAAGGCGGCACCTTCACGATCCGCGACTGGCGCGAGCAAATCACACACATCCAGAGCATGGGTCCTATGTCAAAGATGGCGGGCATGATCCCAGGCATGAGCCAGATGATGGGACATGCGCCCAGCGACGCCACGGCGAACGACAAGTTCAAGATCATGCTGTACATCACCGACAGCATGACGCCCGAAGAACTTGACTCGGACGGCTCCTGCTTCACGAAGCCGATCAAGACATCGACTAGCCGCGCGGCTGCTGCGCGATCGCACTCGGACGAAAAGGCACAGAGTCGCACAGCGGCCAACACCAACGCCAATGCCAACGACAAAACAAAAAGCAAAGCTCCATTACGCCTCACAAGTCGTGCTCTTCGTGTGGCACGCGGCAGCGGCACGAGCGTGCGGGATGTGGAAGAGTTCTTGATGCAGTACCGAACGATCTCGCAAATGGTGAAGAAGTTTGGGGGAAAGAACAGTTGGCTCCAGCAAATGAAGAGCGGTGGCGGCAGTGGCGCGGGCGCCGGCCGTGGTGGCATGCCGATGTTACCGCCAGGTATGACACGGGAGCAGGCGATGAAGATGCAGAATGCGCTCCCGGCTGATATTAAGGCGCAGCTTCGGCAACCTGGCGGTCGTGAACAACTCATGCGACAGCTTCAGAGTGGAAATGTTCCACCCTCTTTAGCCGCGATGGGCGGTCTGCCCGGCATGCCGAGTTTTCCAGGTATGGGTCTAGGTGGTGCAGCTGGCGGTATGCCCGATCTTGCTCAGATGCAGAGTATGATGCAGAACATGGGCGGTCTTGGAGGAATGATGCAAAAGATGATGGGTGGTGGTATGCCATGAAGGACGGTTTCCCATGTTAGGCAAGAAAAAACGCTTCATAGCACCGCACTCGCTAGTATGTTGCAACTTTTTCCCTGTTCAGTACCTTGTCCGTAGGTTGTGAAATATTCTTTGCAGGTAGCAACACATGTGATCAACATCCAAAAAAGAATTGGCCCTGATTTCTCCAAGTTGGTTCGTCATCAAAGTACGAACCTCCACGGCTAAACAGCACATACGACATTTTCCTCCCTTGCCTCGATCAGAACGCTCTTCTTGTGCGCAAGTGCCTCAACTCGTTGAGTGGTAATGGTACAGACCACAGAGCATGATACACAGCTTGCGTACGTACAAACATTTTTTTTTTGCACACTTTACATACTTACACAGGGGTGCAGGTATCCATGGCATGCTTGCGTGCAAGCCTTCTTCTTGCGTTATCCAAACCCACAAGCGTCGCACATTTTGTCCGTCGACGTCGTTGATCGCCGCATTGAAATGCGCGCAAAAACACCATTTGAAGACATGTTTCCTGTCTTGTGCACATCAAGACTTATTCTAAAAAGTGGATCGCTGCCCAGCTGGGCGCCCAAAAACATCATCCAGCATTCGACATCGTGGGTGCTCGAGGAGAGCGAAGTCGATTTATCTGCATATGACCCTGCACAACCGCGCGTCATGTCTATTTGGACGCGAAATCTTGATCATACGTCTGTACTAGCTGTAACTGAAGCCCTCAAGTTCCAGGAGCCACGGCAAGAAATGCAATTGCAACAAAAATCATCATGGTCACAGTCACAGGCACAGCCACACTTGCATTTGCATTCAGAGCCACCACCACATCCACAACTACAACTACAGTCACAACACCTAACACACGGACAGCCATCGCAGCCACCAATGCGTCCCTTTACTCACTTGCAGTTGGCTGCCGATGTGCGCTCAGCTGTATCGTTCAAGTTACTTCGCTATCGCATTGAAAAATTTGGACTTAAGCGGTACATGTCACACGTCGAGTCGTCTCGGAATGGCCTTATTTGGGTGATCACTCGTATGGCACCGCATCTTGCCTCTGTACATACCGAGCACATGCCGCCGCATGTGCCTCCGCCCCCCAGACGTCGACTTTTGAATGCCTTACGTCCACCATTCCTCGATGGATACCCTGAAACGCCATGGCAGTGGCTCAAGAAAAAATGGCGGCAGTGGCGGGGTGCGTTCCGCCGCACACCCACTTCTTCCACATAAGTATTGTACAATAATGATGTTCATAGCGATGGCGACGACACACTTGAGTCACTCAGCACAATTACATCCGAATACACGACACGGATCAATTCACAAGAATCGTCATCAACGCTTTTCTCATGAATGGGTGTGCATGTTTTTGCGGAAGAACCATGTGTCACGAAGGATGTGAGTAGCGTCTGTCGTTCGCCTGTTGCATGCACGGAACTTGGACCCTTGTCGCACCAAGAGAGATCTGTAGGGTACTTCGATCTCTTACGAGCAGCCAGGTACGCTCTTACACGCTCTGAAAGTTGTTGTCCTTGCGCGAGAAGAAGCGGCACAGGCAGCCATACGCGCCGAACGATGGCTGCACTCGAAACGTGCTGCAGACGCATAGCCTTGGCAAGGCCATTGACGAATGTGTCAGCATCGTATGAGACACGAAGTTCTAAGCGACCATGCTTTGTGCGCATGGAGTGGATGTCACGCATGTGCAAGGAAGGCTCAGGAAAAGCTTTGAATGCATGGACCTGCATTGCAGCCAACTTGACGCTGAGTTCGTCCACGATAGGCTTGGGTGCGCTTTTCGCAGCGACGGAAACACTAGCGGAAGCAGTAGAGCTGGTAGTCAAGGTCCCTTCATGCAGCCTCTTATTGGCATCCGCGTCATCTTGAGCGCTGACTTGCTTGTCCGTGTTTGCTGCAGCGATGAGCTCACGAACGTACACGCCATCAAGTAAGAGACGCTCAAGCTTGTCCAGCACAGCGCTCGGTGTCCACAGAAACGACTGCTGCAAGGTTTGGGCCAGGGCATGAAGATCTACTCGTTCGTACGGAGGAACGCGCGCCAGTTTCGCCACGAGTGATGCTGAGCGCATTGCATCGTACTCGGACGTGCGAGGCCAAATGTAATCAAAAAGGTAGCGACGTGCGTTGGTCGTGCTTAAGAATGTGTCGTTGATGGAGGCGGCTAGTTTCGGCTGACATCTACTGAGGTGACCATGCGAATTGGACCGCAGCTCTGTGCGCATATCACGCCGCCATGCAGCAAGAAATGTATCCCATGCCGGCGACGATGCTGCAAGTTGCTTCGGATCACACTGCGGGGGAAAGTGTGTGCGAAAAGCCGACGTCAGCGCGGAGCCAAATCCAGCTCGGGCTAGCGCCACAGCAGTCTTGATGCCACAATGCACGAGACCGTGCGTATCATAGTCACCACCAGATAAAACAGCCACAAGAACCATGGCATCGCGATCTAGATCCCATGCTGCTTCCCGAGTATCGTATACAGTCAGCAGGTCAGAGGACGTGTCGTGTGTCGATGGACGAAGCACGCACGCAGATCCGAACATAAGAGCATCCACATCATCTGTGAGAACGCCATCAATCAGACCAAGTAGATTCATCCATGCAAGTTCCGCTTCAGCTTCGGCATATGCACGCCAATAGACGAAACCAAGATCCGTGAGCAGTGCACAAAAACGAGCTTCGAGTGGCTGATACGCATGCGACACGTGTGCGTTGCGTTTGATCGTCGGCTTATGTGGTCCATCCAGCACAAAAATCGGGTATATTGGTAAGTTAAAGAACCGTGCAAGGCGGAAAAAGAGCGCTCGAAGCTCCGGCTGCGCGCCACCGCAGCTTTTCTTCGCATGGTACATCCACTGGGACGCATCAATGCCCATGCGGTACATGCGTCGACAAGAGCGGTCCTTGCACAAGTGATTCCATGCTAGCTGCTCAAGTGCCATGGGCGTGCCATGTGCAGCTAGTTGCTGCCATAAACCTGGCACACCCATGTCGGTGGTGCATGAATCAACAAGAGGACGGTTGCCTCAAGCACGCGAGTGTGTTGATGGGACGACCTGTGGAGGGAAACGAGGCACTTGTGACTCTACGAAAGCACGTTCGTATATGTGTATATATGTATATCGACATCGGCTGTACTATGTCCTCCAGGAGGGGGCGTGGGGTCGTGCTCGCCAAACGAAGGCCATGTTTCGCTTGTTCTTTTTATTTTATTTCACTTTCGCAATCAATATATGCATTTCTTTTGTCGTCTTTTGCAAGACCTGACGTGGCCCTACTCAAGCCTCAGAGGCAGACTCGGCAGAAGTGCCAGGCTTCTCCATGTCCCGACGACGCGCCTCGAGCGTTGCAGCAAGCTCACCACCACCAGCTTGCGACAAAAGACCTGCAATCTTCTGCCCTGGTGCAGAGAGCAAGCCAACCAGCTGTGCACGCAGCGTAGGCAGATTCGGCAGCTTCGTGAATGCAGGCAAAGCATTCGTGTCAACGAGGCGACTCCGTTCAGCGACTGCAACAATCGGCTTGAAAAGCGGCGCTTTTTTGGCGCTCTTTGGGTCATGCGCATCTACAGCGGCAGCAACAGGGCGCTCCATAGCTCGCAGGACCTTGCCAATATATTCCGGCGAAAGAACAGGACATGTTAGCATAGCAAGCTGACCCCGCAAGTGTGGCTCCAAGGCCTGAACGGGCTGCGCCGTGTCCTTGCGGCATACAGGCCGCATGAGACCTGTGCGAATCATCGTCAAAGAACATGTGGGGAAATTCCACGGAACACCATTGTTCTTTTCCTCGAGACGCGCAAGGTCCTCGCTAGGTATCTTGACGAGCGACGCCTGCCGGCGCACATTGTTGAGCAGTTTCACATCCAAATTCTCCATTTTGAACAGGAGAACAAGCTCATTCTCACGCAGGAGCCGCTCATACTTTTTGAAGAGAAATGTTTTTCTTTCACTGAAGCCTTTGCGCTTGTCCTGATAGGCAAAGCGTTTGGGTCCTTTCGTGTTAAGCACATTGTGAGGCGTTTTCCCAGTAGGCGCTAGTGAGCTTGACGTGTGCGCCGACGCCACACTCGCGTACGTCCGCACTGCCTGCGCTCCCTGACGCATGAAACGTGCGATCGAGAACGCCATGTTCCCGGCGAATAGACGCGCAGCGTAGCCGTATTGGGAGAGAGCGTCTCTGCGTCGGCTGACGAGACAGAGCGAGACAAGGAAAGCCTTAGCCAGAGGACGAGATGCGTGATACAACTCACGTGATCTACCTGCACGCTCGCCTCCGCACATTGGAGCTCACGCCGCCTGGCGGCGCGCGATTCTCCTCCACATTGTGTCACGACGCTCGGCTCCCCACATTGTTGATGACGACCTCACATGCACGGCATCCAGGCGTTCCTGCCAGTAGAGCGAGTCGTTTGCTACCACCCGACATTGTCCCTCTTGTTCTTGCGCATCTGTCTTGGCGCGTACGTGACTTAGGAGCCTGCTGCCTCGTAAATGCATTGTGGCGGAGGTACGCGACACCATACTTGTATGAGCGTATATGGCTGCGCGACCAGAAACGTCTTCTGCTTGTTTTTCGCACATTGGCAGAATGTCCGCACCTTGCGCGATATGTGCGAATCATGGAAATACGTGTATACCCCTTTGGTCTTCCCGCAGAAAAGCTCGAGGACGTGGAAGCCTCTATTGTTCAGGCGTTGCACCATGCCGTCAACCTGGTTGAACTCTGCTGGACAAGAGCTGGTAGTTTGAATGATCGCGTGCTCATGACGATTTTCGACAATATGAGGTGTATGAGAAAGTTGGAACTTTCAGGAAGCGGCCAGATGTCATCTCAAATGTGGGAGCCGAAACTTCTCGTTTCTCATTTGCCTCGAACGGTCGAAACACTCTCTTTGATTATGCCAAGCCGTGAAGTCGTACATGAATTGGTTCATATTGCCAAACATCTCGATAACCGCTTATTTTCTTTGCAACTCCTTTGCATGAACTCTGCTGTCGTCACGGACGGTCTTCTGTGTGATCTTGCGCCGCATGTGCCGCGGCTTTCGCGGCTCTCGCTGGTTGGGTGCAAGCGAGTACATGGCCCTGGCGTGCGCGCACTTGTCAATAAGTCGATTCGTGATTTGTCCTTGGAGTCTGTGGCCTTGGACGTCGGTGTTCTTGCCACCCTGGCACCGGATGTGGTACATTTGAAGCGCCTAACCCTCACACCCCCACGGCACGTGCGTGATATGAAATCGTTCTACGATGAGGCCAGTGTATTGATCGATGCTTGCAACGCACTCGAATGCCTCACACTCTATGCGCGTGGCGGAAGTAAGCCTGTGGTAGGACACGATCTCGGAAGCACGGGCGACACGAGCCGTCTCGGTGAGGATCAAGCCGATTTAGATGTTCAAGTCAATCATGTGGTTCAACCACCCTCTTCTCAGCAGCAGCTCACTCCATCAAGCCCATATATAAGCACATTATATATGGCCCGCCTGTGTGCGAGTTCATCTGCACATTCGCTCAAAACACTGCGCATCCAAGGTCTTGGTATGTCGCTGGATACACTTTCGATGCTTGCGCAGTCACCACTCCAGCATGTACTGCGCGATTTAGACATTCATCTGTATGAGGACAATGTACCTAAACTGATTGCGTGCATCGCATCATTCGAGCGGCTAGAAAGTTTACACATATTTTCTGACCTACAGTCGCATGCGCAGTTGTCGGACGGGGATATCTTGCGCCTCGCCAGGGAAGCTGGTGGCGAGTGGTTCTGTCAAATAGGCTTTCAGAACCGGGTATGGCATGTCCGATCGACGAGACAGGGTCGTGAACTAATTCCCTGGGATAAGAGTGCAGGCACATTTCCTCAGAGTATGCTTGTGGTGCGCAGCTGAAGGTCAAGAGTTGCAGCGACGCAAAATAATGAAGCACCACGTTGTATTCCCATCGACTTTGTCACACTCTCCTTTTTGACTGATTCCAACGATCATAAAGCTCCTTCACATATCAGTGTCACTGACTCATCATGTTTGACATATGACATTGTCTTGACGTCATTACGATTTGGTATTGTACTCTTGACCTGTATCTCTCTGATACGACTGTGCCCTTTCTGTGCTCACTTTCCTCCTTGGCATATATATATATATATGTAACCATGCGCTTGTCGTTGTGAGGCTCATGCAACTTCCTGCAGCGCGGTATAGGCTGGCTCCTGAGGAGCCGTTGGCCATAGAGTGTGCCAAAGGCGAGCCAGTCCGGCAGATACGGATGCGTGTGTGAAGGCGACCGATGGCGGCACACCCGCAGAAATGTCGGGTCGTTTCCACAAGCGCAGAGACAAGGAACTGAGCACCACACTAACGCTACTGCAGGCCATGGCCACGCCAGCCATCATCGGATGCAAGTATATGCCCCAGGGAAGAAGCAGACCCATAGCAAGAGGCACCATAATCAAGTTGTATGTGGTAGCCCACAAAAAGTTCAAGCGGATTTGCCAGAAGATTCGCCGGCATAGCAAGAAGGCAATCGGCACATCCATAAGTTCATTCCGCATGAGCACAATCGAAGCAGCTCCCATCGCAATGTCTGATCCTGATGACATGGCTACACCAACATCAGCTGTGGCCAAAGCCGGCGAGTCATTTACGCCATCACCGACCATCGCGAGGCCGTGGCACTGAGTCGGCACCAGTGCCTCGGCAACGCGCTCCCACATGCTTTGTGGGACACGAGCGTTCGACATGTCTGAAGGAGGCGTGCGGTTTTGCTGCAGCAGGGTCATTTTACCATTCGGTGAGAGTCCCGCATGCACATCATCTGGGTATACACCAATTGCTTTAGCAACAGCTGAGGCTGAGCTCCGTGTGTCACCTGTCATCATGCTGCAGCGGAAGCCCATGTCGTGCAGCCATTCAATACATTCGGCAGCATGGTCTTTGAGTTTGTCAGCGAGGGCGAAAGCTTGCGTCCAGGAACCATTCACTGATGCATAGACCACCGTACACCCTTTGCTTTCCCAGTGCTGCGCAAACGCGAGCATGGGCGTCGGCTGCTCGCCGAGAGGATGGAGGCCTGCATGACCGATGATAACGTCGTACAGCTCATCATCACATTCGACGTGTGCTTTGACACCAGCACCTTGTACGGCCTCGAAGGCTTGGACTACCATGCGGGACGTTTTGTGCGGCTCACAGTGCTGGACAAGCGCATGTGCCAAGACATGTTCGCTGCGACTTTCGACGGCATGGACGAGTGCTAGGAGGCGAGACACGGATATCGACGATGAGGATGATGACGATAATGGCGCATCCCACCGCTCTGTGACATGCAGCTGGCCCCGTGTCAGTGTACCGGTCTTGTCAAAGATGACATGGCGAACCGAACATGCTGCCTCAAGAGACGGTGCATTCTTGATCAAGATGCCGTGCTCAGCACCGACACCTGTGCCAACCATGACGGCCGTAGGCGTGCTAAGACCTAACGCACACGGACATGCCACAACCACCACGCTGATGCACAATTTCAGGCACTCCATAAATTTGTGGTGCCCAGCAACACGAAGCATAGATGGCTGCCAAGCGGGGGGGAATACTAAAGCCACAAAAAGCCAGAACGCCAACGTGCAAACGCTCAAGCCAATGATGCACGGGACAAACATCCCAGCAACACGGTCGGCATAGTCCTGAATCGGCGCCTTGCTGATTTGGGCATCTTGCACAAGTTGCACAATGCGGTTTAGGCTTGTGTCTTTGCCAGCGCGAGTCACCTCAATGTCGAGCGTTCCACTGCCATTGACGGTGCCGCCCAACACCTGGGCACCGACGGTCTTGTGCACAGGCACATGCTCGCCCGTGACCATGCTTTCATCAACGAAGCTCTGGCCATGCCGGACGATACCATCCGCTGCAATTTTTTCTCCCGGCACAAGTTTCACTGTATCGCCAACCTGGAGCAGTTCTGCCGGGATGACTCGCTCTGTCTGGTGGTGCTCATCCGTGTAAATCGTGGCTTTCTGTGGGGCGAGCTGAATGAGGCGTGTGAGAGCCTGGCCCGTCTGGCCTTTCGCCGAGCTTTCCAAGTACCGACCCAACGACACAAAGGTAATGAGCATGGTTGACGTATCAAAGAAGGTACGTGGCTTTTCACAGTGGTCGGTGCAGCCAAGCATCATGAGCATGGCGAGGACGCTGAACGTCCAAGAGGCCATCGTTCCGATAACGACAAGTGTATCCATAGTCATAGAACCATGGCGAATGGCCTTGTATGCCGCTCGGAAGAACCGTTGCCCCACACCAAATTGCACGGGCAGCGTAAGTAAGAGGCCAAGTACATCCTGCATATACAGGCCGCGCACGGGCTGCATCATGAGAAATGGTCGAAGAAGCCGTACGTGCATTAACACCATACAGACAAGAAACTCAGGCACGGCAAACAATAACGAGATCATGAATGCATGTAGCCAATCATGCATCTCATGCACATGCGTGAGACTCTCGATCTGCGCTTCGTCGCGATCATCAAATACAATCGCATCAAATCCAGCATCTTCCACTGCCTCAACAAGCGCGCGCACGCTTGTTCGGTGGTGATCGAACTCGATTTGTGCTCTCTGGAGTGTGAGCGAGACGTTACATGACACGACGCCATCGACTCTCATAAGCGCATGCTCTAGCGAAGATGTGCAAGAACTGCACGTCATGCCAAATACTGAAAGTGTAACGGCGTCCTCTGCACGCTCCGGCACGACCTGAGCATCGAAGCCAATGTCATCAATGGCCTCGACGAGCTTGTCAGGCGTCCAGGTAGATGCAGCATCATACACAACCGTTGCACGCTCCGCAAGCAGAGCCACAGTCACAGACTCGATCCCCGGCTTCTGCCCCAGCATTTTTTCGATACTTGCCACACATGAACCGCAAGTCATACCACTCACATGCAGTTGGACAGTGCGCGTGTTGGGTACGTGATTGTCTTCTTTCGAGGCACTTGCATCACCTCGCAGAGCTTCGAACGAACTAGACCCATCCATCGGCACCTTTTCGAGGTCCGACATATGTGTAAGACCGGAGGTCGGTAACGTATTCGTGTGCTGTCTGTGCGCTGAGCAAGTGTGTTGTAACGTTCGGTCGTGTGTATAAACAAGTGGCAAATTTCGTCCCTTCTCCCCTCGTCGTGTTGTGGAGATCATCTTTACCGCCATTCACGCATTTGAACTTGCGCCCATCGCAGCCGTGCATTAACGCCACTTGGAATGTGTGCTATTTGTTCAAATAAGCCGTGCGATGGGGCCCTAGTATAATGCAAAAAAATAAAATAAAATCAAATATCGCGTGCCAAATACACACTTACACACACACAAGTGCGCGTATGTGCCCTCGAACCAATCCAATCAGTGTTTCCCTGTTGCCTATTGAAGATCCACTCCAACACGCGTCGTATTCATGTGGCGACGGCCATGTCGCTCGATGAAAGATATCGTGCCGTCGTCCGATCCTATTGGCGATGAGTTGGATCTCATCGATCCTCAGTGCGCTTCGCCATACAGATCTTTCGCGTCACAGGCGTCCTCGTCACAAAAGACAAGTCTGCAAGAACTTCGTGATTTGGACGACGACTCAGAAGACGACGCTCTCTTGCTCGATACTACACCGCCGCTTGGCCGACGCCCACAGCGTGCAGCAGCGCAAAGATCAGCACCATACTCGCTTAAGCTAAGCTTGACGCGACCAGGTGATGCTGCGACCCAACGATCTCGTGGCATGCCCAAACCACTCATCGACGCCATTCCTCGTGCGTCCTCCACTCGCTTCAGTATCGAGTCCCTCCTGCGTGATAAGACACGGCGTGCGCGCGCTCACCCATTCGATCCATTTCCGAAGCATAACACGAGTGGTGCGAATACAGCTCCTGAGAAGCATCGCGACGATCCTTTTTCTCATGCCCGCTCCGCGCTAGAGTCAGCGGAGCTTGACGCACAAACTCGACACACTCTTCTTTCTATGTTGGCGCAGGACAAGGGCCATACGAGCATAAAGGCACAGCGGCACAAGCATGCAATGACTTCCTCCTACTGGATACGAAGTATGCGTGCAGACACTGTGCCAGAAGAAAATGTATGTATTCACGGAACAAAGCCACAATTGTCTGCCCTGCATCTGTCGGTCGCTGGTGCATCGTCATTAAAATCATGCCATCATAACGTAAAGCAGCTTGTCATGGCCGCCATGCAGCATGACAATGATAAGCTTGCAGTTGCAGCTCGTATGCATCTCGCCTCCAAACCTCGAGATGTGCTGGCTCTTGTTCCGAGCATTTTGTCGAGTCTAGGGGCCAACGAACAGCTTTTGGCTCTCTGTTTCAGCTCTTATCGCTCTGATGCAGACGTTCGATCTCACGCAGCCGCCGCACATTCTCGAGCTTCACCAGCGTTGCATGATGCGTCGATGTGGGTTTTGGTGCCACCACGTGAAAAGTGTGTCAAGCAATTGTGGAACTTGCTTTGCTCCCTCAACTATCATGACACTGAAGCTATCAGTGAGCCTGAGCTCTCGTCCTATATTCCGATGTTGTTGCATTTCGGTGCATGCGCAATGCCGGAACTCTCACCATACGAGCTTGATGCTGTGTTGCGTACGTGCATGCGCCGATGCACATTTACTTCTGAACTAGGCTCACGGATCGTCAATGTGGGCCTTTGCTTACAACCGCGTGAGCAAGTAGGCTTTGTGCGTGCTATGCCTGTAGAAGAGTCTCTACACGATACTGACGGCTGTGGTCGTCATGTACGAGCGGCTATGGCCTCCCACTTACTCTTGCGCCGCCCGTGGTCTGGACCGCACGTCGATCTACATGCACTCAACTCTCTGATCACCGACGCACCAGACGCCGTCCTGTGTACGGCATCACACGTGCCTGACGCGCGAGACTATTTGGCACTATCAGCTTACACACAACTTATGTCACTCGCATTGTCAGACATGACAGCCATGCTGCGAGCTGGAGGCGCATCTGTGCTCGAGGAGCTTCGCACATTGGTCCTGCGAGTGTGGGAGCTACGCAGTAGTATCCAGGACCACCGAGGATCGCACATGGATAGGAGCGCAGTCAAAGATGTGGTGCAGCGTCTGGGATTGAGACTGTGGTACCAGGCACGGAACTATGTCGAGGGAGGCCACGAGCATGCCGCACTGCGGCCACTTTTGGATGGCATGCTGATGATACACACACGCCACGCAAATATACCCAAGCCAAGCATATGTAGATAGGTTGTTTATGCCAACTCAATCTTGCCACCAGCCTTTTCTACGGCCTCCTTAATCTTCTGTGCGTCTTCCTTTGTGACGTTTTCCTTCAGCGTCTGTGGCGCCGATTCGACGAACTTCTTCGCCTCGACCAAGTTCATGCTCGTGTTGATGGCCTTGACCTCCTTGATAACCTTAGCCTTCGCGCTGTCAGATCCGAGACCCAAGAATTTAATTGTAAAGAGCGTCTTTTCCTTTGGCTTTTCTTCCGCTGGTGCTTCTTCTGCTGGAGCTGCAGCCGCTGGTGCCGCTGGAGCTGCTGCTGGCATCGCAATGTCCGTGATGTTCAAACGCGTCTGTCATAGTTAGCACATGATTCATCTCAGTCCTTCACCCCTGTTCTCGCGCTACCCACCTTCAGCTCTTGCACGAGCTCAGACGCTTCCAACAGTGTCAGCTTCTCAATGCTGTCGACGATTTCTGTAATCTTCGGCGACGATGGTGTCGTCGTGCCTTCGCAAACACGCATGCTCCTCGACAACATGCGCACTTGCATCGTGGGCCGCGCACGCGGCACTGCCATAGCAGCGCGACGTGCGGCGGCAGCAGCAGCCGAAGCGTGTATCATCATTCTGGTCGTCGTCGGCAAAAAATCCCACAAGGACTTCGAATTCACTAGCAAGCCGCCGACGGAGGGCATGCCTCGTTTGTCTTGCCAAAGGAAGCCAGCCTAAAAGGGTGGGGGGTGGCTTGCTGAGTGCGTGTTTCGTCAGCCACTGGGCTTGAGGCTTCTTCTCGTTTGTTACACGCGCGGACAGAAAATGGCACGTGATTTTTGACGTCGCGGCCCACGCGCGCCGTTCACTTGCGCAAGCCATGAATGGGGTGACAAGCACGTCCCATCTTCGTCCATTCCGCACGACTAACTGACGATGGCAGCACCGCCCATCCGTGAAGGTGTGCGCACGCGAAGTGTGGCTGCACAGGAACAGGCGCTGGCACAGTCTCAATATGAAAGACAGAGCCGAGCACCTACCGACGCTCAGATGCGCGAGCGAATTGTTCCTACTCAGCAACCTGCACAGACCGGGGCCCAGACACCCTTGCGTGCCGAGTCTATGCCGACAAAGTACCACCACGCGTACGCGCAACCTGACCTTCGTGATCCGCAGATCCTTGGTGGCGGAAAGCAACGTGCAGCTGTGCAAACTGCGCCGGGCATTAGTATCACAGAAAAAGGTCGCGAACGTGACAAGGCGATGGACACGCACCACGAGTACGAGTTTGGTGGTCCATGGGGTGTTACAGCGATGATCTTTGGCTTCCCAGTGCTGATGTACTATTTGTGGATCTGTCTGTGGTTTTACGACGGCCAGTTTGCGCATCCGACAGGCCTTTCGGACGTGATTCCGTTCATACGCCGTATGGCCTCCCATGTGTACCAAGATGCATTTCCAACTCCACGTGCTTTCATCGGGTATGGTGGACTCATGCTCGTCGAATTTGTGCTCGCGTGGATCATGCCTGGCTACATGCAAGAGGGTCTGCCGGTCCCATCCCTCAACTACAAGACCCTGATGTACAAGTGCAATGCATTGGGCTGTCTGTACAGCACACTGATCATTGCTGCGGCTCTGCACGTATCTGGCGTGTTCCGTCTCACACAGATTATCGAGCACTTTGGTGAGTACATGACGGTGAGTATGATTGCTGGCTTTGCCGTGAGCTTTGCGACATACTTCCATGCTGTCTTCACGCACACAACGCATCGAATGAGTGGCAACTTTATGTACGACTTTTTCATGGGTGCCGCATTGAACCCGCGGATTGGTCCGATTGACCTGAAGATGTGGGCAGAAGTGCGGATTCCATGGATTCTCCTGTTCTTGATCAGCGTGAGTGGCGCGTGCCAGCAGTACGAGCAGTACGGCTATGTGACGCCCAACATGGCGTTCATGGTCCTGGCCACCGGTCTGTATATTAATGCTTGTGCGAAGGGTGAAGAATGCATCCCTCAGACTTGGGACATGTTTCACGAGAAGTGGGGCTTCATGGTCATTTTCTGGAACTTTGCTGGTGTGCCATTCACTTACTGCTACAGCATTGTGTACATGGCCGCACACCCACCTGAGTACTATCGCTTCTCGACGCCGACGTATATCTTTATGTTCTCGCTTCTCCTGTTTGCGCACTTTGTGTTTGACTCTTCCATGGCACAAAAATCTCGCTTCCGCATGCAGCTGCAAGGTACACTGAAGGTGCGCTGGTCGTTCCCGCAGTGGCCTTGGAGCACGCTGAAGGATCCTCGATACCTGCAGACAGAGCACGGCAATGCTCTGCTTATCGATGGCTGGTGGCAATTCCTCCGCAAGCCCAACTACACCGCCGACTGGACACAGGCTTTCCTCTGGGGTGCCATCGCCGGTACGAGGTCTGTGATTCCCTACTACTATTCGCTCTTCTTCCTTGCTGTGCTCACGCATCGCTGTGGTCGTGACTTTGAGCGTTGCGCTCGCAAGTATGGCAAAGATTGGGAGAAGTACTGCCAGATTGTGCCGTACCGCTTCATTCCTTTCGTGTACTAGGCCAACTACTCGACATAACTGGGCCAGTTCAGTCTTAGCCGTGCTACTTGCGTTTCCGCAGAACTGCCGTAGACGAGAGAGACCTATGCATCACGTGGTGGCCGAACGCCATGCGCGACGCGCGCGGTGAAGAAGTGGAGATGCGTGCCGTCGCCGCCTTTCAGCTGTCAGTTGGTGAGTCGAGCTTAATTTGTCTTGCGTCAATAGCAGCCAAAAGGCTGAATTCATTCATTTTGTGGCTGCAGTGACAAGCCAGGTCGCCCGTGCGAATCGTTTCAGCGCCCTAAGTTTCTCTAATCTACCACACGAAGTAAAGGTAAGGTGGCATCCGCTCCGTGCTACGTGTGTGCACACGATGTATGACGGTGTCGTTTCTAAAGACAATGTGTCTGGGTCTGATGTGAACACGTGCATGATCGCGTCTATGAGTGGCGATTCCGCCGCACTTCCTGTGCTTCTTGCTCAATCTGAACAAAATCCGCCTCCAAAAACGATACTCAAAGACCCAAACCCGCATTTGCATGGCGCCGACCATGAATGGACCGAACGTCCAGGCGATCTCATGAGGTTCACTTTGTACAAGTCTCGAGAATACTACTACTGTGTCTATACGAGTTCTGACCAGAAGCGCTATCGAATACTCAGGATTCATCGCATCCCCCCTTTCTTGTCGCAAGAGAAGGATGAGCGCCTGGCTCAGAACAGTGAGCTGACGCCACCTGTCTCATCGAAGCCGCACGAGCAGCCTGGTCCTCAGTCGACGGAGTCGCCACCCACTCAACCCAAGTCATCCACCAGGCCCACGCGTCACAAGCGAGGTAAAAGTCTGTCAAGCGTCGTTCTTAGTATTGCTGACGGGCCTGACGACGTGCTGCCGAAACCTGCTACCACGCCATCGGGCACACTGTCGTCAGAAATCACAGAACTTGCCTCGTCTCTTGTGCCTGAACATGCCACGTCTGTGCCAGGTGGTCCCGAGAGTGCCGGTGGCAAGTATCTAGGATTGTACGATGCCGATGTTCTCCAGTTACGCTTGACATCAGAATGGAAGCACTACATCGGCGCCACAGCCGATAGCCCTGCTCGCGACGCACAAAGCGCTACACCTGAGCGGACCGTTCGGCCCATCTCTGACTTGGGATCGCAACGCTCGCCAAAGCGTTCACAGCCGCGTACGACAAATCAGCCCCTTTCCGGTGCTTCAAGCAATGTACAGCCCAGTGTGTCAGAGTCGGCTGACTCGCCAAGCAAACTCGACCCATCGATGGACCCCACGCAAGAGGCGGCTTGGGCATTGCAAGTTTCTGCGTACAGTACGGAACACACGCCGCCAAATGTAATGCATGAACTTTTATCGACCATCTTTGACGGTGCGTCCGAGTCCACGCGATGCAAAGAGGTCGGCCGCTACTTTGGCATTGTGGGCTTTGTGCGCTTCACAGCCGGGTATTACATGGTGTTAATCTCGAAACGAAGCGTCGTAAGCTTGATCGGCGGCCATTACATTTACCACTGCGACGAGACGCAGGTTCTGCCTGTGTGTCATTCTCACGTGTTGAACAGCGTGTCGGGACGCCCCATGTCGCGCGATGCTCGTGAGTCACAGCTTTTGCGCTCATTCAGCCAGGTGGACCTCAGTAAAAACTTTTACTTTAGCTACACGTACGATCTCACGCGCACATTGCAGGAAAACATGACGGGTCCTCGTGCACAGGCACAGCTGTTCAGCACAAAGGCCTGGGGCTACAAAGACAAGTTTATGTGGAACTATCGACTCTTGGAGCCTGCGTTTGGCGAATGCCGTGATGTGGACTTGAACACATATGTACATCCATCTATACATGCCAAGCGGCAGTGGATCGTGCCCCTCGTCCATGGCTTCGCGGACCAAGCTAAGCTGAACGTGTTGGGCACAGCCATCTACGTATCACTAATAGCACGTCGCTCCCGTCATTTTGCTGGCGCCCGTTTTTACAAGCGTGGGATTAATTCCGACGGGCATGTGGCGAACGATGTCGAAACGGAACAAATCGTCAACAAGCCCGTGACGAGTCCATTTTTTGCGCCTCCATCGCGTTATGATACGTCGGCATCACTCCGTGCATCGCCACACTTTGCATCGTATGTGGTGATGCGCGGCTCAATCCCTGTGTTTTGGACGCAGGACTCAACAAATATGTCGCCTCGACCCCCTATTGAGATTTCGGTGGTCGATCCTTACTTTACCGCAGCTTCGCGCCACTTTCACGATTTGTTCAGCGCCTACGGTACGCCGGTGATTGTGTTGAACCTAATCAAGAGCAAAGAGCGCCAGCCACGTGAATCGAAGCTCCTCAAAGTATATACAGAGTGCATTGAGCAGTTAAATCAATTTCTGCCTGTGGATCAGAACGGCCAGGATCACCGTATCCGTCACATTGCTTGGGACATGAGCCGCGCAAGTAAGAGCCGTCATGAAAATGTGATAGCCTTTCTTGAGCAGCTCGCTGAAGAGACTCTACAGGCAACAGACTTTTTTCATTCTGGGCCTTTGCCTGAGACATTCCGGCGCATGGAGCATCCGAAAAATGAGCCTATCCTGCTGCAACAGGGCATTGTGCGCGTGAATTGTGTCGACTGCTTAGATCGTACGAATGCAGCGCAATTCGTGCTTGGAAAGGCTGCATTTGCGCATCAACTGCATGCACTGGGTCTGCTGAAGCGGCCTGAGCTGTCTTTTGATTCTGACGCCATCAATATGCTGACAGAAATGTACCACGATTTGGGCGACACAATTGCTCTTCAGTATGGTGGCTCAGCTTTGGCTCATACGACTGATACATATCGCAAGATCAACCATTGGTCGTCTCATTCGCGTGACATGCTTGAGGGCATTCGGCGCTATTATGCAAATTCGTTCGCCGATGCCGATAAGCAGGCGTCCATTGACCTCTTTCTTGGTCAACAGTCCAGTGACTCGGCTGTGTCACTGCCCCTTAACACGGCTTCAAGCGACCATGCATTGTCACTCACATCGTTTTTAGACACCGAGGAACAGATGGACACAAAACTCGCTTACTTGCGGCATTTTGTCAACACTGACAAAGGATTTTGGGATGGATACTACCGGCCTACACTTTTCACCGAGTACGTTCTTTTTGATTTTAATTTCATTAAATTTCTTTCTTTGTCGGACATGTTGTACTGACTCGCCTTAGTTTACAGCGTCTTCATGCATTTAAAATGACAGCCGTGCATTTGGCGCGCACGGCACCTGAAGACCCTATACCCACGTTGAACGAATCGGATGCTCCGCCTGTCGAGCGATCCGACTCGCCAAAACCGTCTTCGCCGTACTCGCCAACGAATTCACTGCACCGCTCTATTCTCGGAGGCATGCGTCGTTGGATGAAAACATCACAAGGAGCGCGCCCAGTCTCGATGCGTCTTGACCATGATGGCCATGACAGCCTGCATGCGCCTACTTCGAGGGATTCGGCCACCACATATTATCCATCCTCTTCTCAAGCGACGGAGCCACCAGCTAACTCACTGCAGGTGGTTGTACCACGCACGATGAACCCAACCATTTCACGGCATGAAACACGTGAATATCACGCTTACTGCACGCAATTCGATACATTACCGTTCCGCTTGACAGATCGCGCAACGGACACTGATTGGCATGTGTATGAGCATGCAACAGCTTTCACTTCTGTCGGCGCACATTTCTTTGCTTACCAGCCTACAATCTCTTCAAATTCTGAGGATTCGGCGTACGTGGCATATTCGCACTTCATGCAACAGCCGGTGCGGTTCGCGTCACTTGCGCCACGAGCCTGATTTTCCAAGGTTATGCGTTGGTGGCGGTGGTGTGTATGAACTGTGGAGGCTAAAGTTATGTGTTGTAGATAGTTGTATAATATTCCTATTAGGCAAATTCGATCACGCTTGCGCGTCCCCTCAGTTATCTCTGCAGTGCGTCGGGGCTGGTCAGTATCGATCGCAAACCACTCAACGCATCACGAAGGCGGAAGCGGTCCTCTTTGTCGCAGTGTGAGTGTGAATCAGCAGCTCCCGCTACTATGAATTCCGTGCTAGCAAAGTTTGCGCGCGATGATCTGACTGTACCCTGCGTGCAGGACGAGGATCTGGGCGCTTTGGGAAACGGGTTTGCTCTTCCAGCCTCAGATCCATCACGGTTCCTCGCTCAATATACGGATGTGGACTCGACGCGTCCTGATGCACGCATCAAATTGAACCACGGTACTACTACGCTTGCGTTCCGATACAAAGGTGGTGTTGTTGTAGCTGTGGATTCGCGTGCGTCGGCAGGTTCTTACATTGCATCCGGCTCCGTAAAAAAGGTCATTGAAATCAATCCGTACCTGTTGGGTACTATGGCCGGTGGTGCGGCTGACTGCCAGTACTGGGAGACATATCTTGGCATTCAGTGCCGTTTGCATGAGTTGCGGAATAAAGAACGTATCTCTGTTGCGGCTGCTTCCAAGATATTGAGCAACTTGGTATACTCCTACAAAGGAATGGGGCTTAGCATGGGCACAATGATCTGCGGCTGGGATAAGTCAGGTCCTGCCATCTATTACGTTGATTCAGAAGGCTCGCGGATGAAGGGCGACTTATTCTCGGTCGGCTCAGGATCTACTTTCGCGTACGGAGTGCTGGACCAGGGCTACCACTGGGATCTTTCGGAAGAAGAGGCATTAGATCTTGGGCGTCGTAGCATTTACGCGGCTACTCATCGTGACGCATATTCTGGAAATGTACGTTGGATCTATTTCAACGCTTGCTAACGTTACAGACCATCAATCTGTACCACATGGGACCAAATGGTTGGCGATTCATCGCAAATTACGACGTAATGCAACGTAAGTTCCCCCTTTATTGATTCTATGCTAACAAATGTCCAGTCCACTACGATGGTGTGTCAGACCAGGTGCCCAATGCACCGTCAGGTGGTTATGGCTACAATGTGCGCACAGCTGGCCTCTCTTCGAGGGACGAGTCTGTATCAGGGCAATCTAGCGCATAGATTTGTGGTCGCATAGAAAATAAAACAAGACATGAGGCTTCGCATATACAAACGTCGTGCACAGAATATACATAAGCGTTGTGAAGGTCAGCAGCGGAGTGGATGCGTGTGTGTGTATAAGCTGGTGTCTAGTGGAACCGTGACACTTGCGGTGCAGCTGTGTGAATGGTAGTGGGATGGACAATAGGTGCATCATTGAATGGATCTGCTGTTGCATTTATGAAGGAAGCGTCATCCGGGTGATCATTCATAGGCGCAAACTCCGACTTTGTGTCACCGAATGCATCATCCTGCAGGTCCATATCATCGGCCTTGTGCGTTCTCGAGAGTCCCTGCATCGCGAACGCTTGGTCTTCGTCAAAAGCATGCTCCATATCAGATGGCATGGACTGAGCCCCAGGTCTTGAGCTCACCATGTTCAGTGCATTCTGAAGGTACCGCACAGACAAAGCATACAAGCATAAACCAAAGATCACAATCCATGTTAGCCAAACGATATTCCAGGTAGCAAGAGTGTGCCACCAGTGATGGCAATAATCCGACATTTCGTGCTTTTCAGAATTCGAAGGTGAAGAGACCGGCCCCCATTGTACATCCTCAGTCTCCCGACGAATGCAATTGGATATCGACATGGTTTTGTTTGCATATGTGTTGGTTAGTGAAATAACTTGTGCAGCGAGAAAAAGTAAGAGTATGATGGGTAAGAAATGTACAAATTTTTTGGTGAGTCCCAAATCAAAAGAAGCGCAACCCATGAACCCAAAAAATTCTGAAACAGTGAACACGGTGAGTAACACCGCCGATACGAACGATAATGTCGCAGCTGAGCTTGTTTGATATACCACTAGGTACCAATTGACAGCAGCGAGAATTGTGCCTACAATCAGTGATAAAATATGCAAAATCATATACGATGGGTACAGCGGGTTCCGCATTCCCCATCGAGCAGCGTCTGACTCGGATAGGTGTGTGCTTTCAGTGGGACTGTATTCATGCATCCACGGAGAGTGCACATGTGCACGTTGCGAATCCGAAGGGATTGGATTGCTCATGGCGCACTAGCTGCTCGCGCAACAGACTCAATCTTGTTCACCGCGGCTGAGCTGTCGCAGCAAGAAGTGCCGAGACGTCGGCGCTACGATGGATAGGCCTAGGCGGCTGGCGTTGTCATTTGGCTTAGGATGCATGGATGTGGATCATAATCACGTGATGTCCGTTGAAGCAGCGCGGGGGATGCAAGAGTGTCACGGCGGTTGTGTTCCATGCGTGCGGATGCGCAAGTTGCGGAATGGCCAATTTAGACTTGCTTACGAATATTTATCGTCAGCGCTGCGTGCTATCGAAAGCTATTCTATCTACGTGAGCGATCTTACACATTGTCGATAACATGTCGGGTCGAATCGATATTGCGCTTATTGGTATGTAATTGTGTATGTTGACCGTGTAGGTGTGGGCCTTGTGGGCTCCGCTGTGATTAAGCAGTTGGCGTCCGTGCCTGCTCTGTCGTCGCTGAAAGTAGTGGCTTTGCAGAATAGTCGTAAGACTCTCCTCGCCGCGCCTGGCCAAGCACTTGCACTAGAAAATTGGCAGTCACAGCTTGAAAACAATGGAGTACCGGCGCTGTCTCTCGAGCAGCTTGTAACCGAATTGAAGAATATCCAGGCGAAGAACCAGCGCCATATTGCCGTCGTCGATAACACCTCGAATGACAGTGTGGCATGCTTCTATCCATCATTCCTCCATGCTGGCTTCAGCGTCGTAACGCCAAACAAGAAAGCCTTCTCCGGCTCGCTTGATCTGTTCTCGGCGATCGAGGAAGCGAAGCAAGACGACAGCAAACCACTCGTTTACCAGGAAAGCACAGTCGGCGCTGGTCTGCCAATTATCGGCACTCTCAAGGACCTCGTCGCGACTGGCGACAAGATCAAGAAAGTCGAAGGTGTGCTGAGTGGCACGATGAGCTATATCTTTAATGAATTTAGCCCTGCGGCCGGTAGCACGACCAAGTTCTCGGAGATCGTTTCCGTTGCGCGTCAAAACGGATACACAGAACCGCATCCAGGAGACGATCTCTCAGGCTCCGACGTCGCCCGCAAGCTCACGATTCTTTCGCGCCTAATTCCTGGTCTTGCGTATGAGCTTCCTCGGGGTTTCGCGTCCGTCAGCACGCAATCGCTTACACCTGCTGGCCTGGCAGATGAAGCGAACGCGGACGTGTATGTACAGCGCCTCCCGGAGTTTGACGCCGAGTTCGATGAGATCCGTGCGAAGGCACAGGCAAAGCATTGTGTACTACGCTATGTCGGCCTCATCGATGTCGAAAAGAAGGTCATCAAGGCCGGTCTCGAAGAGTACCCAGCTGACCACCCATTCGCTACGTCGCTTGGCGGTTCTGACAACATTATCTCATTCACAACGGAACGCTACCAGCGTCCTTTGCTTGTCCAAGGCGCAGGCGCAGGCGCTGATGTCACTGCGATGGGTGTCGTTGCCGACCTTGTGCGTGTGGCCGAACGCCGTGGATAGATAATACATGCCATGCGTATGTAACTTTTGTCTTTCATTATAGCGCACCATGAATAGGTCGTGCGGTTGCCTGCCGTTGAAAGTGGGCTATGGAAACTTGATCATGTCTCGTGGTATGTCTCGCATGCCACGGCTATGAGCCGCTATACGCGTCACTCACTTGAGCATGTTGCCCCCACGACCACTGAGTCCATAACTTCAAGCCTTGTTCTTTCGCGGTGTGAAAACCAAATTGGCCGGCTGCGTGGGCAGTACAACCATAGACGTGTAGTCGGGAGCCGGCAGCTTGGTCTCCAAGCGCCAGTCAAACGCGCGAACAAATGTTGAGATGATCGTACCAAGCTGAAGATACGCAAACTGCTCACCAATGCAACGGTGGCGGCCAGCGCCGAATGGCAAGTACGGACTATTCGCACCTGTGCTGACCATACCCCAGCCAAAGTCTTCCTGTGCATCATCAGTTTGATTCATCACATTGGCTTTGTCACCCAACCAACGGTGAGGATCAAAGCGACTAGCATCCTCCCAGATCTTCGGATCCACCTGCGACACACCGGGCGCTGCAATCACATAGTGACCCTTAGGGATCACATACGTCTCATCACGCGATCCCTTGCTTGAGATCGGCGCTGCCAAAGTTGGCGGAACGACCATATCGGACTTGACTTTGCGCATGATGCTGTGAATCGGCGGGTGCAGACGCAGCGTCTCACGGATCACAGCATCTAGCACAGGTACACTCGATTTTTGGATATCGTAGTCAAGCGGAGCAAACCCACCCGTACCATCACTGTACACGCGCTTCTGCTCCTCATAGAGTTCCTCGATAATCTCTGGGCGACTCGCTAGGCGCAGCATGGCCCAGCTACCTGTCGCGCTTGACGTGTGTTGACCAGCCATAAGCAACGCAATCATCATATGCGCGATCTCGCGGTCATTGATGTTGCGTCCATTCTTATAGGATTGTTCCATCAAAGCACTGATCATGTCATGCTCAGTGCCCTCCGTGTTGCCTTCACGGCGCTTCTTGATGATGCCTAGGTAGAAGTCGCTCATCAAACGCTGAGCACGGTCTCGACGGAAGTTGTTCGGCAATGGCAGGTTCGGAATCACGAAGTTAATAGGGGTGAAGCCGGAGTCAAGGTCGTGATACAGTTTCGCAAAGGTCTTGTCAAGACTCTCACGTACTTCCTTGCCCTGAAGGGTACGGCTTGCAGTAAGAATTGTAATCTCGCTAAACACATTGAATATGTCCACTGTGACGGATGTAGCACCCTTTTGGAGAGGCAGGAAAGCGGCATCGTTGTTGATGAAGTCCTTGACCTCGCTCTCGATCTGCGTGACATACATGCGGAAATTCTCCATCGACAGGCCTGACTTGACGAAGCGCTTCTGCTCCATCAAAACCGCATTTGGTACATCGTACACGACCCCCTTACCAAATACAGGCGTCGTGAGGGACGTGTAAGCTTCCTCTGCTGATACCTGCGTTAAGCGTCCGTTAAACACGAGGTTTGATCCCTTGGGCCCCAGCGCAACCGTCACATTCCGACCGAACAGCTTGAACGTGAAAACATCGCCATATTTCTCGCGGCAGTTGAAAAAGAAGCGATACGGGTCCATGCCGTATGTGATGGCCGAGCCGACCACAGGGACCCAGTGGAACACCATGGGCGGCAGCGACTTGTTTCGAGGTACAAGCACTTGCACTAGCACATTGATCCCTACAATAAGAGCCAAGCCTCCAACTAAAAATGTAAGCGCTTGCTGCCAAACAGGCCATGCACCGATCTCTTGAAGCATGGCGGACACGCTCATGGCAGTTGGGTAAGAGCCAAAATGGCGTGGTCGAGGACGTTGTAGATTTGTCATACTCCATCTACGAATTGGACTACAAAAGAAAATATTTTTCGCGTCCACTCACTCGCGGATTCTAACTTCAAGTTTGCGTTGCTAGGTTTTCACGTACTGCGGCTATTCTTCACGAGACCTGAGCCCAATTCAATGCCCGCAGCTATGTGCGACAACCGCGCATCCACCTCATATCCTTGCTTTTTAAATGCTTCATCATAAGCTATGCCGTCTTTGTTGTACGTACCTTGCAGTTGTGAGACAAGAGAAGCTAGTGGCACAAGGTGCTTGTCGATATACTCGCCTTCATCTGGACGAGCGATTGGTTCTGCTGCATCATCAGATAGCTCAATATGGATGACACATAGCTTCATGTTCGCGCCGGTGAGACCTGGGTCATTGTACATGACATCGCTCAGTGATTGAACTGAAACTGTAGCGCCGGGCATCGATGCAGCTCCGTAGCCCGTTTCTTCTTCCAACTCACGCAAGGCCGCACGCTTTGCACCTTCATTTCCATCTTCACCTGCGTCCACAAGTCCCGCAGGAAGTTCAACAACACATGCTCCCACCGGAGGACGGAATTGCGTCACGAGGAGGATGTGGGGCTCCACGGATGGACGCTTAATCACTGTTAAGATGGCAACCGCTGTCTGTAAGTACAAATTTGAACGAACCATCTACTTCGCTCTTGCGCGTGCGTCGATCTGCCGACTCCCATACACGCGCTTTCCCACTAGGATCAGTCCATTCAATAGCGCGAAGACCAATCCATTTGGCATCTTCATTGGCAAGGGGACGCGATTGAGTGACACAAGATGTTCGAGGATCCATTTTGGAGGAAAGCGAATGTACAGATGCACAAGGAACAACGGGACAAGGTACGCGAAACGCTGGCAGCAATGTTGACACAAGTCGTTGCGATCCAAGTCGGATCCGCGATGACATGGAGAAACAACCTCCACACCCGTCCCTTTGCTTCCAAAATTTCTATTTCGAAGAGGTCCGTGCGCTATGATACGTAGAAATTGCAAATCAAACGAATGTCGCCAAAGTCAGCTACTTCCAGCCCAGAAAACGAGTGCGAAAGATGCTTGTAAAAAAAAACTACGGTGAAAGTGTGCCGAAAACGTCGCCATAAGTCGAGCTCTTCTGCGCCGTAACGCCGTCTTTCCATTCCGTCCAGTTTACAACAATCTGTCGTTAACGTCTGGGCAATAACGTACCGACTTGACTATCGGTTCGCCAACGGCATATAGGTTAGCCAGCGATGGCACTGAAAGATCTGTACGTATGCTTGTATTCAAAAAGTGCTCAAAGTCATCTGCTTCTTTGGGTGCTTGAGAATATGTAAGTTATTGAAGTCACGTACCGCGATCAAAGTTACTTCCTGAACGGAATAGGATCACTCTGCCGTAATCGGCATTATCTGACTTGTGCGCACGCACAATGACTTCCAGGATTGCATTGTCCTCTTGTGCAGTAAGTGCATACGTACCCGTACCATTTGTCAATATGGACGTAATATTCTTTGCCATACGTTCACTGATGGTAAGCTCGTAAGCACGTACTATATCTTTCCGGTGAAATAAAGATCACTGGTGGTGACGTCACCTTTAAACACTGAGGGTGGCGCCTTGGCCCGTTCCTGAGAATAAGTGGAGCGGTATTTCTTCACCGCTGATGTGTCTTTCAACTTAACATTCTTGACAAGCTCAAAGACCCTGTCTCTGAGTGAAGAGTTGAGTTCAAAGACTTCTGTTCCATAAAAGTTGCGAGGGTAAGATCCAGGTTTCATCGTGCCGTAGTTCCAAAAACTGTAAGTCCAGTTCTTTGGCGCTTGTCTTGCGTCGATTCCATACTGCAATCCCACCTGCACAGCATATCGAGCTAGACCAACACTTCCTAGTGTACCTGCGTCTGGACTGATTCCTGCAATACCGTTCATAAGGATGTATGTTTTCCGCAGGTCGAACGACAGTGAGTACACAACAGCAGACAGTGATGCAGCGGCATTGATTTCTCCTTCACCTGTAGTAATGAGACAGACTTCGCCGTCATGATTACAAGATACGTGAGGAAAGAGGGGGCTCAAGCCAGGGACGCTGATATTTCTTGAAAGGGGCATGTTATCGAGCCACGCATTGCGTTCAGGCTCAAACATAGTAACTATAAGTACTTTAGGTGCTAGTAGACTTGCAGCGGAGACCAAGCCTGCTAATCCCCATACCAGCCAGCCGACAAAGAGTCCCAACCTCATGAATGGTACTTGGTGAACGAAGGAACAGAACAGGATTCATCCAACTTCTACGAACCTTTTTTTTTGACTCCACACTATGGTCGCCCTGACTTGGTGTGGAGAGAGTTGCTTGTACGTATAATTTTCACACCTGACTGAACACGTCTATGCTTCTAGGCTTGGATTAAGCAGCCGCGTCTATGTCAAGGCGATCATACGAAAAGTGCACGTACGAGTTGATGGAGCTGCGATGTTTGAATGGATCCAGATGCTCTGGATGCACGTTTCTCTCCTCCATGTCTTGGATCCGCGTAGCCACACGTTCAGCGCCCTCTCGTATGCCGCCGAGATTGAATGCCGTAGGCCCAATCTGGATCGCTGAGTAAGCACCTAGACAGAACAATGGCCAGGGTCCGTATTGCAAATCCTCCTTCACGATGGGAATTCCATGCACCTCAGGCACGTGGGCTTTGCTCCGAAGTGTCTTCATGAAAGGGAGTTCCCTGAAGCCGAGATCAGTGCCGGTCGCTACGACAACGTAGTCCGCCAGGCATGAAACAGAAGTACCAGCTTTCTGGGTGTGGTTCATGAACTGTGAGTCAGGACGAGCGTCTGAGCTGCGATGCAGCATCAAGGACCAGCGCTCCTTCTCGGGATCCCAATGCGCATCTTCCACTTCAGTGTGGGTGCGGATTTCCAACTGCCCGTCACGCGCACGTTGAAGCAGAACCTTGGCATACACTGGGTTGATGCTTCCACCGCTTCGGCCTTGATGAATCATGTCCATCCGACTTTGGGGATCCTCAGTCTGCCAAAACTGCATTTTTTGTGCATTTGCATATTTTCCGACCCAGTCGAGACTAAAGTCAAATGGCTTCACCTTCATAAAGCCACGTAACAAAAGAATAACGCGTGAGAATCCTCGTCGAACACACAGATCGGCAAGCTGTGCAGACGTCAAGCCACCACCAATTACCAACGCTGTTGTTGACTGCCCACGCTCGATTTTGGCTGACACATTTGGCGGGGGAAACGTGCACTGGGGTGCCGATATGGCGGAAGAATGTGCCCATCCATCTCCCATGCTCTCCGGCGACGGTTCTTCGTATTTGTCCACTGATGGTCGTGATAACCGTTGCATTGGGTCTGCGTGGCATAAATTGTCACACGGGCATGCGCTTGTTAAGTCCTGTGCAGAAGAGGACTTGTTGCTATTGCGCTGCGTTGTGGTATCTTGTGAATATGCATTGCGCACCCACGTTGGTATCAGAGGACGGTCACCAGTCCCAACAGCCGAGACAACATACTTTGCAGCAATGTGTGACCCATCAGTCGTTGTGAGAGCAAATCCTTCCGCCTCATGGTCGATGGAGCCATCTAGGCATTCGCAATGCATCAGTCCATAATCAATATCAGAAACATCTGCTCGTAACAAAGTTACTGACGCATTTGCCAGTCCCGAATTCTCCTCTGCGAGCCATTCTTGTAAGGGACGAACCTTGCCATCGGGGCCAATATCAGGCTGCAAATGAAATCGATCGACCAGCTCATTTGTAAAGTCGCGGAAAAGCGCTGCTGACGGGTTATGATAATCCTGTCGATCGCGCTCATTTACGACAGGACCTAAAGCACGAACCATTTGAGCATATTTCTTGTGCTTTGATTGTTTCCATTTATGCTTGCTCATTTCGCGCCCGACCACGCCGGGTACCTCTAGTAGATGTGGACACACGCCATCCAAATAACTTTTTTTGGTTGTGCGGTGCCTAGTGTGTAATGATCGATTCGATAAACAGTCACACACGTACGTATATGGTCGAGACACAGCACGGCTTGTCTGTGCTGCAAATGCAAGGAGTGCGTCCACATCAGATGGGTCCGGATGGAAAAACATCGGCGAACGAAGAAAGGGAATTTCATATGCATGGAAATTCCTGTGCCACTGCCCCAGCCATCCGTCACCCAGCTTGTCGAGCACAAGAATACGTAGGGGAGGAAGGCGTCGATTCAAATATCGATTCACCTGCTTGGTTCCTTTTATGATGCGGGCATTGTTTAGTCCCGGCCGACGTGTAGTTAGTACAGGCGCAGCATGCGATTGTCGTTGAAGCCAATGGAGATGCTGTCGCTCGTCCTCGAGGTAAAGTGCTGCAGGTCGCTCTTCAAGTATGCGCGTTACGAACGTGAGAGCAGCTGGGCCTGAACCAATCACAACGATATCAAAGAACGCTTTTTCAGGAACACTAAAAGTCTCACCGTTATTATGTTTTAAAGGTTGTGGCGGAAGCTGACTCTCCTTCGTAGCGAAGAGAGGTTTCGTACATCGACGGCTGCAGGGCGACATGGCGTGAACAATTTGGCTTGGGTCGGTGAGAGAGTCTGCTTATATGTAGCCGTTCGATACACCGAATCTCAACAGAGAATGGCGAACGAGAACATGGGGAGAGCTACCTTGTCAGTTGTGACATGCGCGCGCACAACCGTTAGGGTCCACAAATCCAGATCATGTACCTTACAGCGGTACATTGAACGCGCGTCAACCCTCTAGAATTGCGTGGCACCACGAGTGCATTTGCACCTTCGAATGGTGTGAACGCTCTCCAATCCTAAGCTGAGGATGATTACGAGTCACCGCGCTTGCTGTTATGGGAACGTTATAACCGTTACAAGCGATAAGTGAACGTAATACCGCTGAATCAGCCAACCAATTCAAATTTGCCAGTTGGGCAGTTGTCTCCAAAATGATCAAGGCGTCGGACCACACATGTGGAGAGAAGGAACTTTGTGAGTCGTAATGGTGACATTGATCTCTGCATGTTGACTGCGTCACCGTACGAGCGAGAGGCACCTCTGCGTGTCGCCATTGTAGGGTCAGGATTGGCAGGACTTGCAACAGCATATTTTCTTCAGCCACGAGATGAACGCACGAGAAACATGATCCATATCGAGCTCTTTGAGCGGAACCGAGTACTTGGCATGGACTCAGAAAGTGTCACAGTCCAGCAAGACGGTCAGCCACGCCGGATTGATGTACCGATGCGGGCATTTTCAAAAGGTACGATGATTGATCTTATTCTTGGCAGCATATTATCCTGAACTTGTCGCTCTGTATCGACACTTAGGCATTCCCTTTGCACCTGCATCTTTTTCTTTTTCTTTTGGCCGGGCTCCAGAGAGCAAAGGACGTGTTCATGGCACCGAACCAGACTTTTTGTACAGTGGGCTTACAAACAAAGGACGAAAATTTATCCGGAGAGGGTCGTTTGCTAGTCCGTTCTTTGTACTAACCACTGTGTGGTCCTACTTGGTGATCTTGTTCATGGCATACTACCACACCGCCATGGGTCACACACAGAATATGGAACACAAGATCTACAAGCGCACATTTGGCGAATGGTGTGATTCAATTTGGATCCATCGCTCATTTGTCGGGGAGCTTCTGATCCCTCTTTTCTGTTCGATCATGACAGCCAATGTCGATGCGGTAAGGTCTATGCCGGCCGCTGAGGTCCTTGACTATGTCGCGCGGACATTCTTGTATGATCATTACACTGTCCAAGGAGGTGTCTCACAAGTGGTCGATGGACTTTCGTTCTATTTATCACCCTCACAAAAGCGAGTTGGAGTGACAATCACGGATGTGTTTCCCCAACATGTTAACGACAAACGCCAATTTGGTTTGCGGTTCACAACAGCAGATGGCGAGCAGATGGAGGCCACCTTCGACCATATTGTGTTTGCTTCACAGGCCACACAAACTGCGCGTATGCTTAAAATGTACTATCATCATCTATCCCGCAGTTCCGGGAATTTCCTCTCTTCACCACATTCCCAGCGCTGCAGGCAACAGCTCGAAAGCCTGCGACGGATGCGGTATGAAAAAAGCACAGTCGTTTGCCACACGGATACGACGATTTTGCCGCCGAAGCAAGAACACTGGCGCGATCTAAATCTTGTGAGTCCATTGCATCCACACTCGCCTGATGCATCATTTACAATGGCGACACACATAATTTGGCGTACAAGTGATGAGGTTGTGATGCAGACGACGAATCCGCTTCCATATTTATTTCCGCTTGAACATACATGGATCAGCAAAAGCACCTTTGAGCGCTTTGTTCTTACGCTCCAAGGAAGAGACGCACGGCAGAGCTTTTTCCTAACGCGCGGCGCTAAGCACGGCCGCCCTACGTCTGTGCTTGGTCCGCTGCAAGGGCCACCGGAGGCACCAGTGCATGTTCACTCGCAACGCGAAGCATGTGCTCCATTTCGTTCAGAAGGCGGATTTTGGTTCTGCGGTAGTTGGAGTTATGGTGTACCTTTGCTTGAAGGTGCGTTTCTTGTCGTTCACTAACCACAGGTTGTGTCACAAGTGCGCGACTGAGTGCAGATCGCATTCTCTTGAACCATGGTCTCGATAATTCACATATTCATTCCATTCTAGGAACAGCATTGTAGCACTATAGTACAAGAGATATGTGATAGTAAAATTAAGAATACATGTTCGGAAACGACATTCTCTCCGAATAAATGCTGCCGACAAGAGCCGATGTGCTCATGTGCGACGACGCTTTTTGTTCTTCGCAAGGCAATCGCTGCACACCCACATTTGGGGAAGCGGCTTCGATACGCCAACGCACCCAATGTGAAACCACTCATACTTGCAGTCATCGGAATCACAACCGATCATCTCGCCGAACGACGCACGCTGACAGAAACAATATAGATTTTCGTCTCGTTCTTCTTCCACATCCACAGTGCGATCCGCCGCATCAGCCTTGCCTCCACGAACGTCAGAGCCGTCTGCATTGGACGACGAGCCGCGGACAGCAGCCGTCGTTCTTCCAGCATGAGTCGAAGGTGCTGATCGTGCCGTGTCACCAGATGAACTATGTGAAGCACGTTTTCTCCGTAGCTTCCCATCGTTTGATTCCCCTTCATGATCTCCGATCCCTGCATTAAGAAGTGCATGTGCAAGTTGCGATGGCTCCACAAGCGTCGGTGGTTTGGGGAGCGAGGCAGAGGCGCTGGAAACAAGATCCTCATTCACAAGCTTAAGATCCTCCGTGAGTCGCTGATGATGCGCATACACCTGGTCGTAAGCCACATGCGCACAGTCATACATACTTTGCGCCAGAGTGCATGTGCTAACTCTCGTTTCTGGGCAGACCACTCTTCAGCGCGAGTATATTCAGCTTTGACGCGTGTAGCGAGCTTCTCCAGCTTATTGTATGTGGCTTCTGCATTGGGGCCTGTTGCATTCATGTAGGCACCGAACATGTCACGCATTTGCGCTTCTTTCGACGCAATCCGCGATAGAACATCTAAAAAAGTTAGAACAAGCCCAAACTAGTGCCATGTCGGAACTGCATACCTTGCACCTTGGTATCCTTAAGCTCGATTTCTCGCAGAATATGATTTACCTCATTAGGCAGGTTGTCAAGCGCTGTGCAGGTTAGACAAACACACACGTTCTGTGTTTCTCATGAATCCTGCATGCACTATACGTACACGATATATATTCTGATGTAAGAACAGCGATCTCAGCAGGATCTTCCATGGCGCCGGCGCGACGTTACCCGCTTGTCACTTGCGGTGCTGCTCTGTTTTCTTTTTTTTCACTCGCTTCTGTATCCAACTTACGCTCCCCCACTCTCCTTATGCCGTCGGCATCCAAGACTTGTGGCGGTTGTATCACGTGACTACCATCGAAGATCGTTCATGCAACCTGATCAGCCGTGCACGACATTCACATCGACGGCACACATCGTGCTCAGCAAGGGCACACCTAAAAGCCTGCGTGCCCCCATGTTACTGGGGTCAGCGAGGCATTTCTTCAGACCATCTGTGAGAGGAATTTCTTATGCTTTCTCACTCAACTCACGCCCATCGGCTGATCGTCAGGTTATCGTCGAGTCACTGTCTTGGACAAGCCGCGCATGGATCACATCCTCCCAAACCGACAGGTCTCAGCCTCATAAACAGTCGCATCCTTTTCCACATGTTGAATCTTACCCTGTTTCTATGTATAGTGACGAGCTTACAGAAAAAAAGCGTTTGTTGGACCAAATGAGAAAGCTGACGCGTCAACACCCTAGCATGACAGCTGGCGCGCTCTTAGACTGGTACTCGGAGCGAGTCAAAGAAAGTCGCAATCGCATACCTTCGGGAAGTGGTGACAGTCCTGCAGCTGTCGAATGGATTATGCGGTATGCTGCACGTCGGCAAGATATCTATACCCTGCGTCGACTCCGTCCCTTAGCACAATTTTGGTCACATCAAGTTCTAAAGGATGATGCGCTGCGAGCGCATGTGGATGGCTCACACTCTTTAGCCTACGCTTCATTAGCGATTAGGCTTGATAATGCACTATTTGGCATCGCTGCTAAGCAAGACAATTGGCGAGTTATGCATTCTTTGGTCAAAGATAAATTGCCCCGAGACCGCTGGACCCCATATATGTGTCTTGCTCTGTTACGAGCAAAGAGCACTGTTGCTTTAGCACAGGTGCCTAGAATATCCAGCTCTGTATCATACGATCCGGTTGCGGGACATCAGAAAGACGAGCAAGTCAAGCTAGAATTATGGAACATGTTTTTAAGCGAGTTTGGACATTATCTCCGCGCAGCTCAAGTTTCAGAGACAGATCCAAATCAAAAAACTGTTCTTCTTTCTCCTTGGATTATTGCGGCACTTATGGAGCTTTATTCTCGATGCGGTAAGCCAGAGCAGACTTGGAATTTGCTACACATGTACACAACTATGCTGTTTCGTGATACGTTACCGAATCAATATCGCAAGTCATCTAGGCCTTTCGTGTTGCGGAATTCAGCCTCGCGCTTACTTTCCCATCGACATATCTACATCCCGGGGCCGAAACTATTGAACGCCATCTTGAGAGCTTACTTAGGATGCCAGAAACCTGCGATGGCCCTCGAGGCCTTTTCAGAGTTGAGTTCAACCCCGCTACCAGCAGCTCTTGCCATACCAGGTGCTGCGTCTCCAATTGATACCAGGCTTGTACTGGAGCCGAACAATCAGTCGATCTTACTTGTGATGGATGCAATAAGATATCAAAAAACACTCAATCATGAAGCCATCTGCCTAATGCTGTCTTTTCTAAAGCAAATTGATCGAACTTGGGGCACTTGGCGCGCGCGAGACGAACCATTATACCATCCCATGTTCCTTTCTTTGCGACCAATGCAACGCCTGCTTGATTGGTGTTTGCAGGTTGAGGCGTATAAGCTTGTGCGACCGATCCTTCGCTTCCAACAAGGGCTATTTCGTCGTGAACTAAGATGGAATATCAGTGGAAATCGCTCTCATCTTTGGCTTCAGGTGAGCAATGAGTTTTCGTTGCTACAACAATGGAAAGCTACATTGGACAAATTATGCTCGAGACGTTGGGTCAAACAAGACCAAGTCGGTGCTCTTTATGCCATGGCTTTGCGGGTGGCACAATACCGCGAAGAAGCCAGAGGAACGAAAGCTATTCGTATCTTACCACGCAGACGAATCATACCCAAAAATGTATTTTAGCACGGAAAACCAGCGAGTAAACATGCATGACAGCCGATTTCATAGGACTGTGTGGTGATCTGTTCTGATACCTCAGCGTTATGTACTCGAACTGTTATATGTTGAATTAGCGTCATTACGACTTTGACTTGAGCAAAATCACATAAGAGCTGTCGCAGATGAATCACTAGCGTTCTGTTGTACTGTAAGTGCTATTACTCATGGCTATATCAGTTCTTCATAGGCCAGATCGATATGCTTGGTAGACGAAGTATAGTTTTAATCGAGGATAAGAACCACTGTGTATAGACGTTATGGGTTTGGTATTTCTGATGCATGTATGTGATATTTTTTCTAGCTTTTGGTCTCCTTCAATAGCTGACGCTCGAAGGAATGCACCAAGATATCCCATCACCTAGCGCTTCCTCATGTGCATCAATTAATTTTATTTTGAAAGTCTTGTTGGGCGACTTGTGCCACTTCGTTAATATAATGTGCGTCTCGTCGACTGGACTGCACATGCAAAGTAACAAACAAATTTTGATTGGCGTGCATGCACACTAATCCAGCGCGAGAAGACGTGATTTTATCATGGGCGATTCATAGACGAAAAGGCGCAATTAATCTAAAAAGATTGCTCAAGTACTCCATAATTCTACAGCATTAAGTGCAGCCGTCTACAGGCATGCTTTTACGATAACAATTTACATCCCGAAAGACTCAGAAACCAAATGAATGTCACGCAGGGATCCGAGGCTTCCCCGCGCTACACACCAGTTCATATATGATACAGATCTCGACACGTCAAAATTCATTGACGGTGTGCCACATACAGACACAGATAGGCTCGTCGACTCTTGTTGCATCGCCAAGTCCACGTCATTGTTTAAAATTTGATGTAGATTTGGACGAACTCCAACATGAATATTCAAAACAGCGTTCAAGTCTGCATCGGCAACATTGTTCTGCTCGCGAGTGGCATAAAGTTCGATGCTTACTTTAAAAGGCACATTACTTGCATGAAAAACAAGTTCGAGAAGCTCAGGACGAACCCATTGCACCATATCAAGGGTTCGCACACACCAAACCAGGCGAACGCTCCGCGTGAGATACGCCCTAGGGGAATGAACGGCACGGCGAACTAATTCAGACACTTGTGGAAGGCAAAATGATATGCCTGACCCAGCAGCAATTAGGACGCTATGCTCATACGTGCCCAAACTAAATGAATAGCCATAAGGTCCATCCAATGCGGCCATAAAAGACATGACATATTCATCAGGTGCCAGAGACTCTTTTTCATGTCCCATATCGTGAGCGAGAGTTTTTCCAGAATCTGCTGAATCCGCATCTAGCGAAAAGTTTCGGAACAGCACGCTGGACTTTGTAGCTCTTTGGCCAAATGTAAGAACATGATCATGGAGTCTCTGTGTGATACCTTTGTGCACGCGGGCTAATAAAACAAGTCGGTTAGGCATATGAGGGGACACGCTGGGTAGTGATAAGCAAGTAAAAGGATGTGCTTGGGTGACAGCCATGCCCGGAAAACGAACATATACATGTTGCCCAGGATGCCAGCGCAAAGGCGTGTTAAAACTCATTCGGACAAACTTGGCCGGCTGGTCTTGAACAATACCTGGAGAATGGCCGACCGAGGCTAGCACGCGGACTTGCGAGCGAGCTCCAACGAAAAAATCCGTTGAGAATAGTACGATAAGTGACCGTCCTATGACCGAAAACAGCCAGACGCCAACGGCGGCCCAGAGCCATACATGGCTGGAAAGCAAGTCTTCGACATGGACAAACAGAAAAGCAAGCATCAAAGTAAAAGTGACGATGTGTTGCACGACGAAAAATTCGTAGCTCATGTGTCTAAAGATACCCAAGCTAGATGCGCAGATCCAGAGAAGGAAAAAAATGGCGACAGTGCCGGACCAGTATGTTTTGTAGCTTTCATGCCAAACAAAGTTCAGCCTCTCAAAGCCCTCTTCACGTAAGGGCTGCCAGATAAAGGGGACGGTATGCACAATTGAGAAAAACAGAAACATGATACTCGACACTTGATGATAGTACTGAAGATGTACGTGAGAAACACCGGACAACAAAGATATGGGATTCAATTTTAAGGCCAAAGCAAAAATAAATGGAAGCATGCCCACAGCCATCATGCCAGCACGGATCGCCAAAGGTGGTGAGCCCACTTCGTTGTGGGGCCTATAATGCGGCGTCATAGCAAAGCACCATACAACAGTGCCAAGTATGAAGCAGCCACAAATGACCAAATATCTTCCAGCTGGCAGTCGCCATGGACCGATTTTGATGCGTGCATAGCCGACCATGCGGCAAAGTGCGACACATGAAGGAATCAAAGGAATTTTTGAGGTGTATAAAACGATTCGAGGGTATTGCTCGCGCAGGAGGCAAAAACCATGAAGAATAGCAGCCACTAAGATGCAAGCGCAATAGATATAGGACATGTACTTAGCATGTCTGATATTATCAGACCAAGGCTCGACGATTTGAGCTTGGTGCATTTCTTCATCGTTCGGTTTGTACCAGCGCGGATCATCCGAGTGCGAGTGCAGATTACGGAATGATTCCATGCTCATATTTCAACAAGACATGGATAGAATGGTGACATGAGGCTCGCAGTACGCGTATTTAAAGACACTCTCCTCTCACGAATATCTCACTTGGGTATGGACTTCGGAGAGATTTTGAAAAGGTTCCGAGGGAATGTATCTTCGGGGGGTTTTCCGTGCATGGCTTAGCTAAGAATGGCTGGTCGTGAGAGCACAGGAAGGTTATGATGTAGTGACAGAGTGGCCATCATCTTGTGTGATGCCTACATAACTAGGGATATCTGTTCGTCATGATGATTGTGGGCGAAAGTGACTGTGTTCCACATTTGGCAGCACGTATGCATTATTTCAATAAAAGATGCAGAAATTTTGGCGAGAATTCAAATGGATTAGAGGAGGAAAGACCGAGATAACGCCGGATGTTAGACATCCAACTTCTGTCGTCGTTATACATATGGGCGGACAAATCAGGTGATACATGAACAACAGACTGCTTTTGAGGCACCCAAAAATATTCCGGTGGTTTGAGTGATCGTTTCTTAAGCTGGAGCCCGGGTGATAAGCCGACCCTCTTTTGGAGTTTGGCCAAAGAACGCGCTCGCTCTGTGTCGACTGTGAAATTTCCATACCATAATTGTCTCATAGTTGATAAGCACAGGCTCGCTGTAATTATTGATAAAATACATGCAAGCAACAAGGCGAGAGGTAGTCGAAATGTCGGGCGTGGATCTGAGGTCGAGAATATGTCACCATTACCATACGGTGACGCCTCGACGTGAAAGGATGCAAGAAACAGTCCAACGAGTGGGCGGCAAACGGGACCTAAAACCCACGTCCAGCGATTGGACCAAAACCAGTCGTTTAAAATGGGTACTTCATGTCCGAGATGCCATAGTGTTCGGACATGGATCCAAGTGCAATAGACGAGTTGTCTACAAGCAAGCAATACGAGCACTGGCGTGACACCTGTCAAAACAAGAAACGGAAGCAACGTCGTGGGAGCGACGATATCGTTGTTAAACCACGGACAATGGTGATCAAAAAAGAAGCGACACTCACCGCACAACCGACAGTGCCGCATTTTGGGCGGCTTCCAGTGACCGCGGCAACGATCGCGCCAGCAGCGCTCTGGGGTGCCCTGTGGATCACATGCATACACGAGCGAAGAGATCGCATCATCTTCGAAGGGAGTGTAACAAGCGGTCGGCAATTGAAGACGTAGTGCAGGCATCCTGCGCGCGATGGGTGACCATGACTTTACGTATTGATAAACAGGAAGGCGCAAGGAGGAAGCCAAACAGAGGCGCAAATGCGTTATCACACAGTAGAGAAAGAGGCAGTGCAGAAAACCGACGTGGAAAACTGAATCAGAAGAATTTGATTGTACGTACAAGTACCCCATGTGGCATCATCAGCCAAGAGAACGCGGGATACTGGCATTAGTGTAGACATGGATACAAACTGTAAAACTCATAACCAATGACATAGTACAAAAAACTGGCATTAGCCGAGAGATACATACGCGAACAGAAACAAGATTCCGATCGGCACGCATTTCCGAATGAGACGACTATGCCATCCGCGTGTCATGGGCAGGGGCAGGCAGGGTATGCATTCAGCGCAAAACAGTAGAAATGGACGTGGCAAGAATGTACAAGACGCGTTGATGCAACAGGACGTGCTCTCCACAATGCGCGACCAGAATGAAAGCACGTGGTCATTATTCACGAATGGCTGCACGGCCTGTCGATGCCCCATGCGTGACGCAATGAAGCAGTACAGGCCATTTCGAGGAGCACCTCCTCTAGCAGGATGACATTGTCCAAGATATTTACAAGAGGCACATCTTCAACACCATATACTGCGGGGTCGTACCATGGACCTGAAGCTGGCGCACTGCATGGAGACACAGACACGAGAATGTGCAGCGCGCCATCAAGAGACGACGTAGAGACTTGTGACTGATCACTGGTTGAAGTGCGTATGGTGAAGGAGGTCGTGTGAGACAAGTCTGGCGGTATCCAGCTCGCCTGACGGAATGACTGTTCCATAGAGTCAATACCACTCTCCGGACACAGGGAATGAAAGAGGGGACACGCACTGTGGTAATCTGGTTGGTACTTTTCAGGAAGTGGAGTACCAAGACACTGGACTTTGCGCTGGCTCAAATAAAACGAAAAGTCGGGCATGTGATGATGAAAATCAAGGCATTGATTGTAGAGCATGTACAGATAGAAAGTAAGGATAGGAGGCGTTGTACTGTCAGCATGGAGCAGCCCGTCAATGTTCAATAAGGGCGAGCGGCACAGCGATGCAAATGCGTCAATGACACGTATATTCTGCTCAAGAGGAGCAGAAAACCAGTGGCGAAGCAGCTTTGTCAGAGGCTGTAGAAAGTACTCCCCGGGTCCAATATGCGGTTGAAATACATCTAGCGGTTTGTATGTGGAGCGACGGTTCGTGCCCGGTACATCGTAATACATGGGATCGTCACGCATCGTTTGCTCCACGGACGTGAGGTGCGTGAGAAATCGATGCGAGAATGATGCACGGTTCTTGGGCACCTGTAATTGTTCGGCCATCGCGACAAGAGAAAATGCCATGCACGAATGAGGCTCAGAAAGCGGGCGAGTCCCGGGAGTTGCATCATGCCACGAAGTCCACCGGGACCATGTTTGTGCCGCACGCAATGCATAAGCCAGCGTATGAGACGATGAGTCTTGCAAACCTTTATGGATAATATCGGCGAAACATCGCTCATCATTTTGGACGCACAAGCACCGAGAAAGAGGTGTGCATGGCTCCAGCACGGAGTAAAGGATGTCTGTATAGTAGAGCATGGCACACATCGTTTCTGCTGCTGCATAACATTTATCCAATGCGCGCTGTAAGCAGGGTCGCACGAACAAAGTCTTGAACTGCTCAAGGACAGATGTGACAAGAATGTCGAGCTGGTCAGCAAGCGGGTCAGGCTTGATACAGGACGAGCAAATGCACCAAATGCTTTGGATAAGCCAAAGTGAGTCGATGAATGTACCCAACGCAGATGATTCATAACATGTTGAGACTGGCCAACGGACAGTGGATGCAGGGAAGCGTTCATACACCCAAGCTTCGTGATGTGGCGCAGATGGTGAGACTGGAAACATTGGCAAGCGGTCATAAGACGTAGCAATAGCTTCACTCAAGGATCGAGCAATTTCTGTGCAGATATGATGGTCAAGATGCATGGCAGGCGAAGAAACAGGGCCAGCGACCGAAAGAAGCGCATGAATGAGCCATACGAGCGACGTTCGCATGTGACGTCCGTGCTCACCATCGATATGAATGTGACGGAGAATGTACACCAGAAGTGGGAAGCGATCGTTCAGACGGTCTTTCGGCAAGTGAGAGCCAAGACGTACAAATAGTTGTAGCACATCTGGCTGTTGGTGAACACGCAATGCAATAGCATATACGAGCTCGATGATGTCAGAATCAAGATGTGCTTGTTCGCTTCGCAAAGACAAGTGCAAGATTTGTATGAGAGTGCGGATGACGCACTCATTTGCGAGAAAAGGTGAGGGAAGTCTGCGAATCCAAATTACAAACGTCCGTATGAGTTCGGCCAGGACGCCGTGCGGCTCATCAGCCATACAGAGACCGAGTAGGTCGTTCGGCACGTTCTGTCTCACGATGTACTCTGTACATGCGCCAAGAGCATCTGGAGGCGCGAGTTCATCATCTTCTACGACGACGGCACACAAACGACGCAAACTTTGTACAACTTCAGGGAGCTCTGGTCGGCAATGTCGACTTGGTGATGAAAGGTGTGCATCGATGGTATGCCATTCTTGCTGGCACCTAGCAAGAAGGAACGCTGCCGCATGTTCTGCGTCCGGAGATGCACGGCTCATGAACAGGACGCACGCTGGCCTGGTGCCAGAGATTTCCGAGTGGAACTACGTGAAATAGGGACGGACAAGCATTACACTTACATGGAAGACAAACTGTGGCGGAACTTCTCCACATGACACTCACCGACACGCCCAAGAGCACATGATCTATGAGAACGATTTGAGAGGATCGTTTTTCTTCTTGCTGCCTGATTTAGAGCGAGACACACTCTTGCTCCCACCAGTCGAACCGTTTCCCTTTTGCTTGGAGATTCTGGGCTTGTTTTTTGGCACATAGCTGGGTGTAGGAGGTTGAGCTGTGCCGGGAATCGCAGCGATGCGCGGGCGCAAGTAGCTGGGCACATGCTTCATGTGGGCCTGGACACGAGCAGGATGCAGCGCCCGATCATGACGAAGGTATTCCAGGTCGCGAGGATTCTGCTCGAAATGCGCCTTGAGTGCCTCGCTGTTCAGGATCTCTTGTTTGATTTCTTGGATTCGAGCTTCTTTGATGGCCACCTTTGTCACACTGCGAAGAGCATCCTCCATGCGGTAGCGAAAAGCATCGACTTGCGTGTGGTCATAATTCCACGGATGGATTTGCATGCCATGCGCTTTCTGGTCTGCAAGTATGCGGTCCCACACTTGTTCATCGTATTTGCAAGTGGAGCAGCCAATGGCCTTTTTTTGACCAAACTCGCTCCTCGGCACGATAAAGCTGAGGGCTGTGCCAGTGTTGCCAGCACGCGCAGTACGTCCGATGCGGTGGGTATAGGCGCGTGTAGATGTGGGAAGGTCAAAATTGATCACACAAGCGACGGCGACAAAATCGATACCCCGGGAAACACTGAACTCTTTGCTACGCTGGGACTTGCTAGAAGCTGAAGAAGACGATTTAGCTGGTGTAGGATCTAGTTCTGCAGCATTCACATCCGTGGCAATAATGTAATCGTACTTGCCCTTGTTAAACTCCTCGACAATGTGAAAGCGACTGTTCACTGGCAACTCTTCATTCAGCACGCATGTTCGCAGGCCAAATTGCTCGAGAAAGAGCTTGAGTCGATAGCACCGGTCAATGTCATTGACGAACAACAGGCACTTGCCTCGAATCAAGCGCAGCTTCAAAATCACATACACGAGCAGGAACTTGTCTTGTTCCGACGTATATACGTAATACTGCGTTAGGTTGGCAGCTGTGGTTGGATCATGCTCCAGGCGCAACACGACGGGATCCTTGAGCATGAGACCACGTAATGCATTTGTATCGTCATCAAGTGTGGCACTCATCAGAAACGTCTGATGTGTGCGAGATAAAAAGCCTTCGTGCAGTATAGCCTTCACGTCTGCATCGTATCCATACGACAACACCAAGTCAGTCTCGTCAATTACCAAAGACTGCAGTGAATCACGAATAACCAAGTCACCCGACTGCAGACAAGCCAGGGCTCGTGAAGGCGTTGCGACAACAATGTCCGGCTTTTCAGAAAGCAGGAGCTTCTGCACGGATGCCTTGACGGACCGCGCTATATTGGCCACTTGCACAACATCTCGGCAGTACGTTAGTATGGCTGAAAGCTGGCGCGTCGCCTGTTCGGCCAGCTCTCGTGATGGCACCAACACGAGCGCGCGTGTATTTGCATAGGCTGTGCTTGAGCGTGGGATGTCTTGCTTTTCTGCAAGGATCTTTTGGATCACAGGTAGCCCGTACGCGAGTGTTTTTCCACTGCCTGTGCGAGCACGAGCGAGAATGTCTCGTGCTACGCCACCTAAGCTGTGTTCGAGCGACTCGCGCTGCACGGGTGTCGGTGTGCTATACTTGAGATCGGCAAGCGCACGTAACAAGCGTGCATCGAGCAGGCGCGCGTATGCCTGGAAGCCCGCACTTCGCTCCGCCGTCATGGTAAGTGCTAACGATGAGTTTAGTGTTGTTGATGGCCCAAAAAAAAAAATATTCAATGCAGCTATAAAAAAAAATCAACTTCGTGCCTCCAGTAACACACGTATTGCAATGTGGCCGGCCCCACTGTCATACACACATATAGCTTGAGCCATTCGCAGCCTATTTCTTGAATTAGCTCTGTGCTCAGGAACGACTCACGCGTACCAACCTTCACATACAGTCGCGTGCTATGCAGGTCCTTGAGGAATTTTGGGCATCTCGTCGCGCGACGGAGGCTTCAAGTGCGACACATTTTGTTGTGGGGAATGAAGCGGCCGACTTGGATAGCATCGCGTGTGCCATTGCCTTTGCATTCTTTGAGCGTGATCAAACATGGGTCCCAGTCGTCCAAGCACGTCGGGACGATTTGCGGCTGCGCCCAGAGAACTTGGCAGTTCTGGAACGATGTGGGATCGAGGCTTCGTCTTTGTGCTGCTTAGATGAGCTACCAACCATGTCACGGGACAAGCATGTTGTATTGGTAGATCACAACCAGGCGACGAAGTACTTTCAGCAAGCGACCATAGACAGGATCTTTGATCATCACAAGGACGAGCACCAGCACCTGAATGCGCGGCGCGTAATATATTCGCCAGACGACGCAGGATCATGCGCGAGTGTTCTTACCATGCACTGGCGTCCTGACGATGTGCCCACATTTGTGGCTGACCTGTTGTATATGGCTATTCTTCTCGATACAATGAATTTTAATCGCGGGGCTGGAAAGGCCCAAACTCTTGACTATGAAGCACAGCAGTGCCTCGCACCTCATCTTTCATTTCCTATCGAACACCAAGATGCTCTCTTTCATGACCTGCAGCGCATGAAGAATGACACGTCTCATTTGTCAACGACCGATCACCTTCGTCGTGACTACAAACAAATGACATGCGCTGCGGCTCACGGTGGTTGCTGGACGATCGGAATGGCATCTGTCACACTCCGGTTACGTGCTCTTACCGAAGCAGGCGGGTTCTACGACGATGCACTCGCTTTTGCTGAAGAACATCAAGTCGATGTCCTCATGGTGTTGGCCGGCTACCAAGATGAACAGGCGGCGTGGCGCCGCGAGCTCATGCTATTGGCATCGGAAGCCAATGCGAAGCGTGGCGTGCAGGATCTGGCTGAGCAGCTCAGCTCACTCCAATCGCACATGGTAGATCTGGAGCCACTCGACAGCGTGGCTCATGATGCACGGCCAGATCAAAAGCGTGATGCATACTTCGCTGTCGCGTGGAACCAAAAAGACCTTCGCGCGACTCGCAAGCAATTTGTACCGGCTATCCAGGAGGTGTGCCGACACGTAGCACGGTCTTAAAACTCAAAGCCAGCACGGCGGAACACATGCAAGTCAGACCCGACATGGCACTGATTCGCAAGATCAATGCGATTCATAACAGTCATAATGCTCCGCAGCGTGTTCCACAGGCTTTCGCTCTCTCTGGCATGCGAAAGTGGCGGTGGCATCGTTGTAGAAGCCGGCGTGTCAGGCACGGACTGTGAACGCTGCAACGCGAGAGCAGACAATAGATGTTCGGCAGCCTCGTGATGAGCGCCGAGATTCATACATGAGACACTGAGATTATAGATTGCTCGTGTAAAAGATGGGCGCAGTTCTAAGGCACGGTGATATGCCTCCGTGGCGAGCTCAGAATTGCCACCATTGGCCAGCGTGGCGCCGAGGCGATTCCACAACTGCCAATCATTCGGACGAGACTCGAGTGCGGCCTGGAAACAGTCTTTGGCCTGCTCGTAGCTCGAGGTTGAATAGAACAGCAGGCCCAATCCCACCTGGATTTCGGGATCCATCACACCGTGCGCTGCATCTTCGCGGGCAGCCTTCAAGAACAAATCACGCACATAATTGAGACGTGCCCAAGGATCCGTGCGCTCCGTTTCAAGCGGCGGGAAGTTATTGGACGGAGCGAGATGCGGGCGTGAGCGCGCCATGTACTTGAGCAGTGTCTCATTGGCGGCTTGGTCATACCCTTCGTTGATGTACGAGACCGCCAGAGAGAGATGTGCCCCGAGATTCGACGCGTCAATGTTCAGTGCCTGGACCAGGGCCTGAATTGCCTTTTCCTCGTGCTCGTTCATTGCATGTGTTTCGCCAAGTTTTTGCCATGCTCGTGACTTTTCTGCGCGTGTTCGATCAATTTCATCGGTGGAAATGTTGTCTTGATCGCGCTGGGTTGCGACTTCGAAGAGACGCGCGGCATCGGTCAAGTTGCCATTATTTTCCACAAGGCGAATACCCTCGGCGTAGGGTGCGGGATGCTTCGCGAATGGATTGTTTGTCTCAAATTCATACGCACCAAGCGTCGGGAAGCCACTCTCGTCCACCTCGTTGAGCTCGTTTCTCAGTAAGGCTTCTGCTTCACCGAGTCCATCTTCTTCTTCGAGACCCAGGACGCCGGGGCCCAGACCACCTCCGGGATGTGTCGAATTGATCGGGTCTTCCGCAGCGACAGCCTCCATCAGCTGCTCCTCCCATTTGGCCAGGTCATCCGACTTCTCCAGCAGACTTGGATCCTTGAGTGCATTCCACAATTCTTCGAAGCGAGGATTTTCATCCTGCACTTCGTCGCGAAGGCGCGCTTCCATTTCACGCAGCTCCTTTAATGCCAATGCCTCGTTGTCATCGGGCTCGCGCATTTGGTCTCTACTTGATGAATCCGTCTGGGACGGCAATTCTGCCTGAGCCTCAGCGTCGGCCTCTTCCAAGCGGCGAAATTGTTCATCCCATTTGGCATGATCGAGTTCCACGACTCTCGGATTGTTGGCGTGCGCCTCTGGGCGGGACATATTGGAAAGCATGCCGTGACCCAAGAACATGCCGCTCTGTCCTACTCCATACATGCCCATACCCATATTCATGCCGACGCCCATGCCCCCACCCACAGGCGCGCGCAAAGACATGGTATCGCCGCGGGTACCTTGCATTTCAGTCATTCTCGACAGGTCAGCATGAAATTCCTTTCCCCACGATGGGCCAGATTCAATTTGATGCGGTGCTGATAGCTGGTGTGCGATCCTTGGATCTAAAGGAGGCTGGGGCTGTTTTTGTTGCTGTTGCAGTTCGTGCGCCCAAGCGTTGGGCGACGATCGAACCTGTGGTGGCATGCGCGTATGAAGTGCCTCCATTTCTGCGTGCATGGCATGCATATCGAAGACTGGTGCTCTCGGAGTTTCGCTCTGCCGGGAGAATTTGTCCACGTCTTGAACACCAGCGGGTGGCGGTGGGCGTGTACGGAACCCGGGTCGTGCCGATATGCCAGTGGGACCGATCATAGCATCTTGCTGAAGTGAGCGATCTGTTTGCGTATGCTTCAAAAATTGCGACAATGTATTGTTAGACGTCGAGCATTCTGCGCCCGAGATCATGGATTGGAACGCCATGATACCGGCAACAGACACCAAAGAGACTGCGTAATAGGTGCCAGTTCAAAAATGTGGGGTGAAAGTGTGTATGTGCGTGTGTGTGAGGGAGTGCGTGGCAAGTGACCATGTGTGCTGACGTAACATATGTTGGGCGTCCTCAACGGGGCTCCAAATCGACGGTGTGGATGTTCACGTGATACACTACCAATCAGACGCCACCTACGTGTGCTACGACATGCTGTGCACATGCTTCTTCGTGTCCATAGCGTGAACCGTATTGGTGTGAACACTACCAGCTAGAAAAGTCGCCAAAACCACCGCGCCTCACAGCCATGCCAGGACTCTGGCGTGGCGGGGGACCTGTCTTGGACGAAGGCTTCAGTCCCGCGAGTGCTGCGAGACCATGTTCATCTTGCGGCTCAACACGCAATGGTGCACTCGGCACGGTAGCAGTTGAGGATGCCGCATCCATGTTCTTTGGTGCCAGTCGTGTGCCGAGCCTGTAGTGCGTGAGTCTGTTTATCCACATGCGTGCGAGAACATACCATGTAGTCCTGTCCTCTTCGCGTTTGCGGCGCTTAGTTTCTCTGCGCAAGCGTTCCTCTTCATTAGGGTTTTGACGCCGCATCTTGGCCTCTTCACGTGCCATGTATTCAGCGAATGGATCTTCAAATACCTGCGCCTCAATGAGCTTGATGGGTCGAATCGGCTTAGTTGAGTCAGGCTCGTTGGGGACTCGTTCTAAAGCATCGAGCACAGGATATTTGGTATCGTTGTCGTCGCTGATGAGGTGCCCAAATACGGTATGTTTGGTATCAAGGTGTGGTGTCGCTCGATACGTGATAAAGAACTGTGATCCATTTGTATTATATCCCTTGTTGGCCATAGATACAATGCCGCGACTGGTATGGCGGTACGCACCTGGATTCACGAGTTCATCAGCAAATGGCTTTCCCCAGATCGATTCGCCACCACGTCCTGTGCCTGTGGGATCGCCACCTTGGATCATGAAGCCTGGGATGTTTCTGTGAAAGATTGTGTTGTTATATTTGCCCTGTCGACAAAGCATTAAAAAATTGTAACAAGTTCGTGGGGCTTTGTTCGCGTAAAGTTCTAACAATAGATCGCCAAAGTTCGTCTGAAGACGCACCAGAGCCTTTTTAGTCTGCTTTGCTTGAGCCTGCGACATGAATTCGAACATGACCTCCTCTTCGTCCACGGCAATTTGCTCTGACGTGGTCTGCGGCGTCAAGCTCGACGATGTAAAGCTCGCACCCGCACGTCCCGTCGACTTGTTCGTAAGGCGCGTGCAGGGCATCATAGCGGGCGAGATAGGATTGGCAGTCCCATTCACATCTGGTCTTCTCGTAGCTTGCGCTAATCCGGGAGCTGGCGCTGCACTTGGCGCCATGTCAGTATTGGGCTTCGTTTGTCGTCGCAACTGCTCGATCAACCCTTTCGTACTGCCCGTGGCAGCTGCATTGACATCGGAATCATCACCACCAGAACCTGATAATCCTGCATTAGTCCACGATCTACATACCGTACTTCGGAGTGAGATGATGTTGTACGTCTGTGTAAGCCCGCAACACATAAATACGTACGATACATGTTTTGCATGGTGCGACGACCTGGGTCATGCGGATCCTGTAACGTCAAGATGTCACTTTTCGTGAAAGGTACATCTGTGACAAGATCGCGCATATTCTTTGTCCTGACATTCAGCTGAAACACGGTGTCATACAAGTACACATGTCCGGACGTCCGGATTGCCACCAAGTGACTGTGGTCCGTGAATTCACGCATCGAGACGGGGTCCTGCGACATTTGCCGCTCATTCTGACTTATATGTAAGATGAGAATATCATCGATGCTAGCTTTTTCGCCAGTTGCAGGACTCTGGTGATGCTGCTCAATGAATGCGACAAGGTGTGCCTTTTCACAAATCAGGCCATCCTGCACAAGGCATGCCGGCGTAGTCCAGGGTTGGTGCGTGATGGCACACATGTGAAACGGTACAACGACGCTCATTTCTCGGCGTGCGCCTGAGGTTGCTCCATGCTGCCCATGCTGTCCGCTGTACTCGGACGGCGTTATGAACAACTTGTCATTCGATCCATGTCCCATTCCTTGAGGATGGTGTGACACAGTAAGTGGAGGTGTGCGTCATCGCCAGGAAAGTGAGATTGTGTCTGGTGAAAGTTGGTCAGGGAGAGAGAGTTGAGTGAAATAGGGGGATGGGTAAAATGCAACAACATTGGTAGCTGCACATGCGGCTCAAAGTTGTGTTTGTCTGGGCATTCTTCATCGCATCTGTATGGGCCAATACAGAAATTCGTAACTTTGGCCCGACACTGTGTTCTCGAACGGCCAATGCAGCCATCCAAAAGCTATCTTTGCAATGGTATGTTGTGATCGCACGCTTTAACATAGGCCGATGATGAATGTGCATTCCGAGCCGCGTCGCTTCCGAGCCAATGCCGGGTCGCAAGGCCTGTGGATAGCACTGCTTCCTGACTACAATGATCTGGAAGTGGGTGTACACGTACACCAACGACGCATCAGCTGGTATGAACGAGCGCTACTTTGGATACCCACGTCGTGGCGCTGGAGTCTCACGCAACGTTATCAATTGAGACTATCTGCGCCTGCAAATGTACGTGATATTTGCCCAAGACCTAACATGTTCCACAGATACCGGCGAATTTTTCCTTGGATGTTTTCACGCCCGATGAGGTCTTGTCATTACCAAGGCATGCACCCGGTACGAGCCCAAAGGTGCCGTGTGAACTATTATTTGCGCGTATATCTGCAAATATGTATGGCGTGTCTTTGTCCGCATCGCCAAGCCAATCGACATCCATCCTGAGTCGGTGGGCTGAAGCAGTCTATGGATGGACTTTGTCTTCCAAGGCAATAAAGTCGACAACAAAAGTGGCACCACCAATCCCAATCGATTTGGTGTTTGAGCGACTTTTCTTAGGTTGCATTCCTGCGACAGCTTTGCGTATGGCACTATTATCAACAGTGGTCTTACCCATCATGCTGCTCGTGATGGCACCGATGCAGCGCGTCATGCTGCGTCATGCAGAAAAGCAAGCATAGTGAGTTGTTGAACGAGCAAAGAAAGGCGAGGGAGAGTGAGAGTCAACATGACCGTAGTTCTATTACATGCTGTTGGATCGATCGTAGTAAGGTTATATGTGTGTGGCAACGCTGCTGAGTCGACGGGCTGACTGGAGGTTCCCAAACAATGTCAAGGTGCATTCGTACATGCATACGTATGAATGTCTAAAATCTCCACCACCCTTATTTTCTCCACAAGCGAGGGTCAACGTCATTTCCGGCATAGTCGAACGCAACGCCGTATAGTTCTGTGTGAATGTGCACGACCAGCTCCCCATTCTCGATAGAGGAGCTGGTGTCTTTTGTGTTCCTTGAGGATGGTGCAAAAAATAGTCCGGGCGAACTAAGCAGCTCTGTGCGCAGTGTTGCCGCGAGCGAGGGGCACGCATACATTGGAACGAGCGATGGCTCTATGCTTTGGTACAAAGTGACGACATCGGCCTTCCATGCTTCATGGAAGCTAGAGGGTAGCGTACGTGTTTCGAAAGCAAGCAAGCCTGTAGAAAAGGTTCTTGTGCTAAGCGAAGTACGCATATTAGCAGTGCTTTGCGAGAATACCTTGCAGTTTTATTCATACCCAGCAATGGCGCCTGCTCCTTCATTGCAGTATGCACCGATAAAGGGTGTAGTGCAAGTCGCATTGGACGAAGCTTTCATTGATCAACCAGCACGGCTTGGGCTTGTGAGTCTGTGTGTGATAAAACGCCAGAGCTTGTGGCTTATTGTGCTTGATCATACAGGCTGGTCTGTTTACAAGGTACGTCGGTGCTATGATCGCGGGTGTTTTGACACGCATGAACAGGACATCTCTATTCCACGTGATGCATTCATCGCACATCGCTTCAATGATGTCGTGTGCCTGGCGACATTATCGGAATACTATCTTGTGAATCTCGAGACGGAGGAACTGACTCCCATTGCTCTTCCTATATCGCAGACAACTACTGTCGGCTCTGCACGCAATCGGCCATCGATTGTCTCTATGCCCGCATACGACAACGAGCTCCCATGTTTCCTCATTACTTCGCACTCTGACCACAGTACCCTCGGAGCTTTTCTCCGTGTCGATGGTGAACCATCAGCCCGCTTACTTGAATGGCCCTCGCATCCACGGTCCGTTGTTTCGCACTTTCCATATTTATTTGTGCTTCTGCGTGACAATTCTTTGTACATTCACAATCTTTACACGCTTGAAATCGTTGAAAAAGTGCGCATCAATTCGAGCATGGAGCCTCGATTCCTCTTGCATGTACCCCCATTACCGGGTTGGCTACCTCGCCGCCCAGGTGTCCCTAGTGCCCAGGTACTTCCATCCGATGCGTATCCTGAGATCCCATCTTCATCGTGCGTGCGTTGGGCGCCTATATCTGTGTTGTTTGTGTGTAAGCATGCACTGCACTGCATTGCTTCACGCACGCCCGGAAGTCAAGCGCTTCTTGCGCTTGGCTCGCCACGTGAGACTAGCATTTTACGAGCGCCGTGCGATGATGAGGAAGTGCGTGCCGCTCTGCAAATGCTGGGTGTATACCACTTGAAGCACGCTCGCTTCGAACAGGCCCAGGCGTACCTCATCGCTGGCTTGTTTCCACCAGCGATGCTCTTGTGTATGTGGCCAACACTGTTTGGTGGTCAGTACTCATACGTATGTGAAGCGGCAGCTGGTCTATGGGCTTCACTTGCTCCTACGATGGACGAACATATATCCCAACATGTTGCATGGAATTACTGTCCTCCCATGGAAGACTCTGACCCTGTGCTTGACTTGCTGCGTCAGCAGCTCCGTTGCAGAGCACGAGCGATGCTCTTGCATGTCCTGCAAGCACGGCGGATTGACTCTCCGTTGGTGTCAACAGCTGTGGTTCAACTGGCTCTGGAATGCGATCCCAAAACATCGCTAGAGAGCCTGAAGCCATTTTTGTCCGCTAGTAAGCTCGATATTGTAAAGGCATTGGCGATCCAACATGAGCGTTATGTGCTGGCTATGCATGTGTCTGCTGAACATGGAGCATTTTCGGAGGCTTTGCATCTTGCGTGTCAGCTTTGGGAGCACTCGTTCCACGATTCTGTCGATACGTTGTCGGAAGACGACATGAGAACGTATGCAAAACACCTATCCAAGTTGGACTTGGCCAAGTTCTGTCTTTGGCTCGCTCGACATGATATGCCGCAACTGCATCGATATATTCATCTTCAGTGGGATGCACTGGCGGATGACGATGCAAATTCCATATGGGAAGAGCTGCTAACGATATCGACACCTCGTGCTCATGCGTACATGGAGTCTATAGTACTCGCTGGTCACCATGTCACAGATGCAATGCGTCGCGTACTTGTCAATCGACTCGTCCGCGCTTCTCAGCGTGATATAACAGCTCGCAAAAAGCTGCACGTATGGCTAGAGTATGGGCCAAGCTTGCAAATTGAACCATCGCTGCACGACTTACCAGTGATGCGCGCGACTGTTCTTGCGCGAAATAGCCAATATGGCGAGGCGCTCGAGCTTCTTATTGATGAGGCGCATGACTATGATGCAGCTGAGCGAGTCTGTGAGTATGGTCATGTCTTGCCGCTATACCTGGCTCGTGCTCTTGTGTGTGAAGAATCGCTCTCCCTTTATACCCGACTCCTGCCCGCCAGAGTGCGGAATCCAAGTAAGGAAAAGCGCGCGCGACTTTATGAGACGCTTCTTCACCTGTACTTGAGCCGCTGTCAACACGGCAGTGAGTTTCATGAACCGACCATGCGTTTGTTAAACACCTGTGCATCGCAGTTTGATCTTCTATATGTGCTGTCGCGCGTGCCTCCAAAATGGTCTGTGCAAAGTTTGTCTCAGTTCTTACAGCGATCTCTTCAAGAGCAGTTGCATGCGCGTCGGTCTATGGAGATGGCCAAGTCGTTAGCGCTGAAGTCGAGCTTGAATGCGCATGACACGTTTTGGCGCATGTCTCGCGCGATGGGCGGCGTCGTCGAAAATGAGCCGAGCACGTATGATAGAGCTGATGTGACAATGCGTCCGTCTCGACGCTCCTGATGATGCAACTAGCCACACTGCGAATGTGCTGGATCGATGCTCGAGCAACTACCAGATTTTTGGTGATTAGGAATGAGTCATTTACATATTTAGTTGTTTGCTCCATGCCCTTTTTAGTTCCTCCACAGCAAAAAGTTGCTCTCGTTTTGGATCATTTCATTCACACGCCGTAGGCATGTCTGGCTTGGCTCGGCTTTGCGCGAGTCGAGGAATGTGCACAAGACCTGCTATAAGGTGCACCATGTCATCGGTTTCGAACATACAACTTACGCGCGAAGAAGGGTTCATCTGCACGCTACTGGACGACGTGTGTCGTTGGATGCAAGCGTCGAACCCGAGCGTAGAAGTGGACGGCCAGGTACATACATACAAAGATTTGTGCATTGGTAGTGATGCATCGGATCAGCCATCTTCTGCATCGACGATAACATGTGAAGCTCGCATTGCTGGCGGCTGGGTTCGCGACAAACTATTGGGGCTACCATCGCACGATCTAGACGTGTCGTTGTCGTCGTTAACGGGGCATCAGTTTGCGCTGTTTCTCAAAGCATATCTAGAAAGTGATCGATTCTCGCAAACGAAGCTGGCCCATGAAATTGCCATGCACCTGCCTCATCGAGGTCCTATGGGGACTATCGGCAAGATCGCCGCAAACCCCGAGCAAAGCAAGAATCTCGAAACTGCCACAACCAACGTGTTGGGCTTCGACTTGGATTTCGTCAACCTACGCAAAGAAGTCTATGAAGGCACGCACCGCATTCCTGTCATGTCATTCGGCACGCCGCTAGATGATGCAATGCGTCGAGACATAACAGTGAATGCTCTTTTCTACAACGTTCATACCGCGTCCATCGAAGACTGGACCGAACACGGTCTCCATGACTTGCACCATGGCATTGTACGCACACCCATGGATCCAGCATCGACATTCAACGACGATCCACTACGTATTTTGCGATGCGTTCGCTTTAGCAGTCGATTTGGCTACGAGATCCATTCGGATATTCGGTCCTGTCTTTGTGAGAATGCGTCTGATGGAGGTAGCAAGGCCAAGAATCCTAGTACGGCTGAGCTACTGCGCTCCGCACTCTTGAATAAGGTGAGTCGCGAGCGATTCGGCATAGAAGTCGATAAAATGCTCTCTGGACGCGATCCATTCCGTGCGTTGCAACTGCTCTCTGAGCTTGGTCTCTATAAGGTTGTGTTTACACCGCCACCACCTTTGATACAGCGCATGGGCACATCCAGTGGCGGCGCGCAAATTGATGCACCGGCTGACATCCCCGATGAAAACGTTGCGCTATTCCTCGCTGCATGCTTCGACGATCTCCTTCAGGGCACTGGCACATATGCGGATTTGTGGGCGCATATTCCTCACGATTGGCTAGATACACTCCGAACTAGCCCTACAGCAGCGTCAAAGCAGCGACTTATATGGTACGCACTTGCGCTGTTCCCTCTGCGTGATATTTATGTCCAGCCGAAAAAGCAGAAGGAATGGGCAGGTCTTGAAACCATATCAAAGGGGCTGAAACTCGGGAATAGAAATACCAAAGATCCTGTCGCTTGCTTGGACCGTGCCGTCTCAGTGCTGAGTCGGCCTTCGCTTGATCGATTCAAACCTGACTCTTGTCTGACCCAGCGGTCGACGATTGGTCTTCTTCTTCGCCAGTCTTGTATAACTAGTCCGAGTTTAGATGTGGGGCTGGACAACACACTACTATTTGCGCTCTTTTGTGATCTTGCCACAGTGTATGATGCGCAAAATGATACGCTGGACAAGGACTCGGCTATCAACATCATTGATGAGTATGCCCGGTTCTGGGCATTTGTGCGGGACGAACGCTTGCTTGATTATGCGCAAGTCAAACCGATTTTGGACGGACGCCAAGTAGCTGAGGCACTGCCGTGTGAAAAGTTTCTTCTAACCCGTGTGCTGCCATTCGTGGTTGCATGGCAGATTGACCATGCAACTATGGATGCGCCTCTCGCTGAGCGGCAGGCGCAATGTGCGAAGGACTTGCATGATGCGTGGAGTTCTGGACACTTGATCCCTGTGTCGGAGCGTACGCAAGTTGCCAAGTCTAAGAAAACATAGCACTATATCATAGCCATTCAACCAGCTCAACAATGAAGGGGTATGGTGCGTGTAAGAAATAAGTCGATCAGCACCTTGTCGATGAGCACACTCGATTTCTCGCGCGACATGCGATACTACATTGGCACAGTGTACTTTGTCTTTCTATCTCTCTCTCTCTCTCTCCCACTCTTTCTACATACTCTTATAACGACGAGCGTAAAGAATGACGCGCGTAAATTTGGTTATCATCCCAAAGTGCCTGGCGATAGACGTCGGTGTTCAGTGTCGGAGGCACATCATATTCGCATGCATGTTGCTCAAGCGGGGGCGCACCAGGCTCGTCACTTGGGTCATGATAAGGAGCGACAAATGGGTGCGCAAGACATTCGTCCACAGTCATACGAGCATTAGGATCCATGGTCACCGCGCGCGAGAGAAAATCAATTGCATCACTCTGGACGTTGGGAAGTAGAGACGTCCAGGATCGGCCAGAGCACCATGGAAGTGCACGGACATAGTCAAGTGCTCTTGGCGAACACTGTGACGCAATCGAGTCGACCGATGCTGTACCAAGCACATCCAGAATCAGCAGCATTTGATGATGGTAGTCTTTGCCGGGAAAAAGCGGCTCTCCCGTGAGCATTTCAAAGAGCGTACATCCGACAGACCAAATGTCCACGGCCTTTGTGTAAGTTTTGCTCGATAACATAATTTCTGGCGCCCGATACCAACGCGTCGCAACGTATTCAGTCAGTTGCAAGTCGCGCCCATGTGGTGATGCCTGCGTTGTGTTGCGCGCTAAACCAAAATCACATATCTTCAAATCACAGTTTGCATTCACAAGAAGATTGCTTGGTTTTATATCGCGGTGCAATACACCCGCAGCATGGATGGGTTTGAGACCACGCAAGATTTGATATGTGAAGTATTGCGCATGATCGTAGCTCAATGACTGTGTTCGTACGACGCGATAGAGATCCGTATCCATGATTTCCTGCACGAAATAGATATCTTGGAATGAGCATCGGTCCCCGGGAATGACGACGTCCAAAAGCTTGATGATGTTTTCACAGCCACTGTATTCTTGAAAATAGCGCAAGAGACGCAGTTCTCGCAGAGTGCGAATTGCCAGTAAGTGATGTTCAAATGGTGACACACGTTTCACTGCAACGCGCGATCCTGTATGTCGATTTACAGCTGAGAATACAATACCATAGCCACCTTCACCAACGACAGAATAGATACTGTAATGATGCCCGATGTCTTCACGGGCTTTGCGAATCGCAGCTGCACGGCGGTCTTCTTTACGCATCTCGGCGTGATGTGCAAGTTCGCGCACATGTTTTGAGCTAGCTGTAGCTGCCCTGTTTGAGGTGTAAGTCAAAATTGATTTACTTGATTTTCGTCCTGCAGTGCGAAGGACGAAGGAGACATACCGGCGTGATTCCATACGTGTTGGATCCTCTCTTGCTTGAACGGCTGCCATGATGCCTGCGTTCAAGGGAGGGCCGCTAAGCTCGAATGTTTCACGAGTATTTATGTACTAGACAACTTGCCTTCATTTCATCCTTCTGTGTGCCACTCGCACGTCCCGCTCACAAAGGAGTCAAGGTGACAAGAATGCGTTTGTTCCTTGATCCATGCATGACATTTGTCTCCACCAGCTGAAACAATGGAGACAGGTGTTTGTGAATGTGGGTCTGCGCCCGAGAGGGGTCGGCGACGCGTGCATCGGAGTCGAGATCTCTCAGACGTCGTTGGCTGGATTAAAGATTAATAAAGGCGTGTTATTTCATGATTATGTCCGCGCGACGCATCTCTATGCGAAAGGAAAGGCCGAAGTAGGTAGGATGAGAGTACAAATGGGGCGAGATGAAGAGAATATGAAAGCAACCTGCAGATATGCGGCTGAGACATCTCGATGACCCGCTGACAACATCGCAACAAAGCGACAGCTGTGAGCAGACAGCGAGGCATTTTCAAGCCCTTACTGTGCCTTGGCCTTTTGCGGCACTGCAACGTTGGGAGCAGATGCTGACTGTCGCTGCTTGGCACGCATCTCGATAAACAGACCCACAAAGACAATGACAACACCAATCCATTGTAATGAACGGAGTTGATGCTTGTACACCATGATCGAAAGCAGCATGGTGAACAGCTTGCGAGTGACCGTGATCGATACGAGCGTCAGACTGCCGAAGCGTTCAAGTGTCTCGAAAATGGCAATCTGCCCAGCAGCGCCAGCCATGGCGTATGCGAGTACATCTCGGGCTGCATCTGGGTGTCGGAGCAAGAACTGCACACTGGACACAAGTTGCGGGGTGAGCGACAAGGAAGGGACGGTGCTGCTGGCCAGAAGCATGTGCGCCATCCAATGAGGATGAAGCATTGAACCCAGGTGCTGACGGACAAGTGCAATGATATACGCACCAAGGCCATCAGGAACAAGAAGGGCAGTCATCATATAAGAAGCAGAAATGGCATTCATCACCAACATCATTTGCGTGCCAGACACAAAGGGCCCATAAGTCGCGAACACCTCATCCTGCGTACTGTTGGTCGTGCCATCCAAGAGCAAGTGGATCACTAAAAGAGTCATACCCAGGGCGCTGTTTCCGTGCGTTTGCTTACTGGCTTTCTTGTTGCCCAAGGCCATGAACATCCACACGCCCAACGTTACGAGACCTACCACCACGTACTTGTAAGCGGCAAATTGTCGGCGGTACAACAGCACATTCATAATCAGCACAGGCACTAGCTTACTGCTCTTTGCCAATGTGATGGCAGGGAACGACAAGTGCCGCAACGCCACGATACTGAGCCAAGATGCTGTGGACTGCAGCGCAGACACAAGCAAGTACTGTAGCAACAGAGGCGAGATGAAGCGCTTCAATCCCTGCAGCGACTGACCGGGATTCAGCTTGCCGCGTGCGATGAGGGCCTTCTCGCATCCAGAGGGCGTCAATACGTCCAGACCCATCTTGGAAAGAAGACCCTGGCCTGCCACAGATTGGTGACGTCGGCGATACATCAAGTATATAGACGCGAAGAGACACGAGCACAGAGCCTGTACTCCATTGAGCAGAACACCGTACTCGAAGCGTTCACCCACACTAAATGGGTCGAATGCATCACCCGTACGATACACGGTGCTGGTAACTGGGACGCGGTGTTACACATGGAAATGCGCTACAAGCAACGTACTCTTTTCCTGCAGGAGTCCCCATAGCAGGAACATCGTGTAGATGGTTAGCGCACATAGTGCAAGCTGCAGGATGCCGCTGCGTCCCGCCATAAAAACTAGAGGAGGTCGAGGAAAGGACAGGCGTATTTGACGATAGCCGCAGCTACGACCACAGCGAGGGGTAGTGTCTGTGTGGCTCCTTAGCAAGATGGTTACTCCACGTCTGACACACACTTGCATGCACGCATGCGCGCGTGCGTGCATGCCATGTGCCAATGGTGCCTCCAGTCGCTCTCGAGCCCCGATCGGTGTGGCGAGATGCAGATCACGTGTGCAGAACAAGCCACAGCGCGGTCGACGTGCACGCATACACGCACGCTTGAGATGCCGGCTTGGGCCCCACGTGCGTGTTGCTCTGCATGTGGCAGGCGATGGACACAGGGCAGAACGATGCGCGTCACTGAGGCAAGCAGCTGGCACAATGAGCGAGAGCGCACAGAGAAGGAGCAAGCCAAGAGACAGCTATGGAAACGTCAGGCGGGGGGATGGGGGGTGGTGAGGGTGAGGGTGAGGGTGAGGTGAGTGGCTACGATTTGTAAGCGACTACATGAGCGTTGAGCGCCAGCTCTTTTCAAAGGAAAGCATATTTCCATGGCTCTCGACCAGCTTCGCCATAAACACCTCGTCATTGGGCACAGTCCAAATCGCACGCTCGCGGCGTAAGAGATCCAGAAGAGATGCTGCTTCCGTACGATCGAGACGTTGGCCCACATCCACGGGCTGGAAAGCACTAGCTTGTGCGAAGGCAAGATGGGTATCGTGCACCTTGGAGTACGCATGCGGCTCAGGGACGCGCGTGGCCGAGCCACGACATGACACGGTAGAGAACAGACGCGGCCATGGCACAGGTGCATCTGGTATGGAAGTGGATGCTTGCAAAGCCTTGAGAAGTTCTGTGGAAGGAGGGAACTCGGCGTGGGTTGAGCTCAGAGCGGTAAGAACAGCCCCACGCTGGAGACCAGACTCCTTGTCTTTGGGTGGCGCAAGAACGAGCTCCAACAACGCACGAGGCACAGCCAGCTCATATGCCTCCAAGGGCACGAAATCTGGGTCTCTATACTTGGATGTCATGAAAAAGGCTTGGATATCGTCCAAGGCCACCAGGAATGGCACATCCTTTTGTGCCGCAAGCGTGCGGATCACATGCTCCAATGACAGCTGCCGTAAGTGTGCGTTGTCCTCGGCAAGAGCGCGCTGGACAACCTGCTCTAGCGAGCCTTTTGGCACAGTTGTGCCCTCGACCTGGATACCTTCTGTCTCGATGCGGCGGAGAATCTCGCCATTCACTTTCAAAAGCGCTTGCAACATGTGTGCTGCGATGTCGGGCTGCAAGTACGTAGCGAAGGACGGTGAGTACATGTAGGCCGACGAAGAGTTGATAAGGTCGATGCATCGTGGCACATACAGAACAGCCCATCCGGATTCCAAAGCATGAGCAACCGCTTGCAACAGGTACATGGACTTGCCACACCCTGGCTCGCCAACCAAGAGATGCCGAGAGACAGTTTCTTGGGCGTCGTTGCACAGGCGCAACACATCATGTGTCGTTGCGCGTACGATGGTTCGTGGACGTGGCTGGAGAGCTTGTTTGCGGATTAGTTCGCGTGGCATGCCGAACGCCTCGAAGGCCGCAAGGGTGCGCTTCGACCATGCGAGAACATCGCCACGTGCACACTCGTCCAGTACACCTGCTTGCAGTGTGTGCAGATCTGACATGTCTGGGCGTGCTTGGTAGTGTTGCGTTGACTTGGAAAGCTGGCTCGAAGTCTGCCGAGACGTTAGCCCTGCACGCAGCGCCATAGCTGGTTCATTCTATACATACATCCACGCCACCTCGGCGAAGACCCCCTGTGCGACGCTCGCCCGACTGACCGCGGCGTATGGCGACTTTTTTCTTCGGAGCTGGGGAATTGGGTTAGTATGTTCATGCAAGAGGACAAAGGTAAGAAGAGGCATCCCCACCACATACCGGCTGATTTTGGCGCTGCGCGTAGCACATTGGTCGTGTTGATGAACCGCACTTGACGCATTTGCATGTCAACTGCACCCGCAGGTGCTTGTAAAGCCGAACGAAGAAGCCCAGTGACTCGCACACCGTGCATTCTCAACACGAACCAAGGACGTATGAGAATCTGACGAGGAAAAACAGAGAGCAGTCTGCAATCCGACTTCCTCTCAACAGCGGCCGATGGTTATGCAATACGATTGGAAGACTGATTATGTAATGCTTCAACACACACTCACACTCACCCACACACGCACGTCTCCACCCTCGCATGCACACACCCCCATTCACTGACTGAACGCTAGACACTTCGACGTCTAGACCCGCTCACTGACGTACGACCTATCCACCGAAACACACGTCGTCGTTAGACCGCACGTTGCTTCTCTTTCACACTCTAATCACAGATAGGAGCCCCCGCTAGGCATCTTTTGCAAGGCAGTATGAGCTTCTTCAACAATATTGGGTACGTTCCGTTGGCCCTACTGACGCAGACGATCCATGGGAATTCCCTCTCGGTCCAAGATGCGGTATGTGCCACCGCCATCATCCTCATTGGAAAGGCCGTATGGCACGCCACCCCCTTCGATGGTTTCAGGAAGTGTCCCAGGAGGAGCAGTCGTCGCTGGAGGAAGTATGAATCTGGCATCTATGCCGACCAAACCATTGTACTTGTGTCAACCATTTGTGCGCAGCACGTTGATCAAGGGCTCCTTCCGCACCATTGTCGCACTACCGAAGTATGTGCACCCATATGAATGGATCGCCATCAATCGTAAGTAAGCAAAAGAAGCCATGAAATGCATCTTTCGACATGCTGACGTCGTCGATATTTGCACCCTCCTCCCCCGCAATGATCACGGTTCTTCTTCTTCTTCTCTCTCGCTCTCTCTTGACGACATCTAGTCTTTGATTTTTTCCACAATCTGAATCAGTTCTGTGGGATCCTCACCGAATTTTGTACAATTCACACACATCCCACCATGTCGGCCGGTGTTGGCTTGCATTATACTTGGGTCGACATCAACCGCAAGCCTATCCACTTGCCAGCGCCACAATATATTGACTTTGTTATGACCTGGATCTCTCAGTTGCTACAAGATGAAGCTGTCTTCCCTACGAAGCCAGGCCGCGAATTCCCCTCCATGTTCCCAACTACCGCGAAACAGATGTACCGCCAGATGCTGCGTATTTTCGCTCACATATACCATGCACACTTCCCCGAGCTGCTCCATCTCAGTTGCGAGGGACATATAAATTCTCTCTTCGCGCATTTCGTTGTGTTTGGCAAAGAGTTTCACTTGTTCGACTTCCAAGAGTTCAAGGGCGGCCCACCGGCTTGCATGGGCGGTGTGGGTGGCCCGGAGAATCCAGCAGTCGAGTCTCCTGGGCTGCGCGACTTGGCTGCCGCGCATGTGGGCCCACATGGCGAGCCGATGCCGTATCCAGGAGTATGTGATTTGATTGAGCGCTGGGTCGATCGTGAAATCTTACCGCGAGAAGTGCTGCTATAAACATCAGACGGCTAATTACAATGCCTCCTTGGCCACAGAGCGCTTTTTTCTCGGCCGTGAAGAGGTGGACGACCATGGCTGATCACCCAGGCGGTCCCATGTCTTCTCCGGTTCCTCCAATGTTGTATCGATTCGATCGCTCTTGCGGCTCCGTTTGGTCGACTCGCCATCACTGCCGCTGGACCCGCGAGGCGAGTACGGCACCTTGTCGTCGTCCGCGCCAACAGCGCCATTGTGGCTCGTAGCACGACCGTATTCGCTCTTTTTCCAAAAAATGGGCTTCTGGCTGCGCACAGCGTTGCGCATGGGTTTTACAAAGGCACCCAAGTTTTGCGCTCGCTCAATGTCGGGGTCATTGTCCTTGTCATAGTAGTACCAGCACTCGAGTGGGTCACCGCGAGTGTCTTTTCCAGGCCGCTGGATCACGCCAAACATAGGTGCACGCTGCAGCTCTTCATCTAGTCTCTCATACCATGCATGTCGCGTCAGAGACGACCAGCGCGAGTCGGAAGTGGGGAACCATCCCTTAATTTGCTCGCCATACGCTGGGAACGCACTGGATTCATCCTCCGTCCACAGACGGCTCTTGGACGGACTGTAGGCGACAGCACACGCACCCGCTTCCCCACGTAGCATGGAGGGATTCGATGCAAGCACACTCCGGACTGCCTCACTCGCAGATATAGTCGCAGTACGATGAAACACAATCGCTCCAGCCAGCAGACCAGCTAGGTCGTACGTTGGTGCTAAACGTGCCACAAGTGATCGAGCTGTGTCGAGAGACTTGCTGGGCTGGTTGGAACGAGACACACACGTTGCCTTGGCTTGATCCTCCTGCTGCGATTCATCTTCAGACTCACTAGCTTCCTTGAGCAAGACAGCTTTCGCAGTCGAGGATGCAGGTACTGGCCCTTGTTCTTGTGACTTGGGCATGCATTCAGGCATGTGCGCGGACGTGGTTCCAAGCAATGACGTTCCATCCTGATCCACATGGCGCTTCGCCGTTTGCGCTGGCGAGGCCGATGCTGGCGCGTACGCAGGCACCTCCTGACACGATGTCGGCAGGGTGTGCGGATGCGAATGTGAGTGTGATGGGGACATGACAGGTGACGAGGGCAACGGTGATGGCGATGATGACTGCGAGCGCAAAACTGATGGTGAAAATGTGGGCGATGGCAACGATGAACGCTGGTGATGAGTCGCGCCTTCACCATCCGTGTGCCAGTCAGTCCATCGCGATGGACTCGAAGGCACGTCAGCGAGCATGCCCGGACTTGAAGCACGCGCGCGTTTCATTGGAGATACTGACGTCGTCTGCGGCCTCATAGACACGATTCGGTTGGGCATATGCGGCATTTCAAAACACACTTTCATCCCGAAGAAGTCGAGCCATGTACGCGTCGCGTCGAGACGGACAATGTGACCTGATTGGTATCGACGACCATCGATGATAAGACCATTTTGGCCAATGACGCGCAAAACGAATGCGCCAACAGGTACTTGGCCACCATCACCCACATGTGTGAAAGGCACCCAACGGATCAGAGCGTGCAGACGACTAGCATGAACCGCACTGGGCGGAAGGCTCACCATGGCGAGAGGTCGCGCTCCTACAAAAGTGCGAGAGTCGCGCAGAGCTGCGGGCATGCTTTCGGGACGCTTGCAGCGTCCGATCAAGAATGTATGGTGGTAGTTGAGCATCACAGGCTCATCGGGCTCATGTTCAAGGCGGATCTCGAATGGTGCGTGCATCGGCTCAGCAAAGCGAGGCAGGTCTATGCGGTCGCGATGTTCCCGCTTCGTTGGTGACACACCACTTCTCTTCCATTCAACATTGTCACGCGTACGTACTGCCCGTGACGGTGATGACGTCGGTGGTGGCGTCGCGACAGGAGCCGTACGATTCGTCCATGGCACCGACGACTTGTCGTGTCTTGGTGATCGCAACAACGACGCATCAGCTTCAGATGAAGGTACTGGCGTAGCCAGCACTCCCTCGGGGGAATACATGGATCAAAGGACCACTCGCACAAGTTTACACTTGTGCGGTCACACACTGAGATGTCGAGGCGTAACAGTAGTTGCGCGCAGAAATAGGACGCCGACACAATCTCCAAAACGATCGGCAAGAGTCACGCGCGCGCACACATACACCACACGCTCGCGTCGCGTTTCTGTCACGGGCGCGTCGCGCGTCGAGTGCTTACGTCATCTAGTCGGCCTGGTCGAGCTGATGCGGTGTGTTCTTTGTTGGCTCGCAGAAAGGGCAGGGCCGAGGACAGACAACAAGCTCCACACAGGAGAGCCTTGAGCGAGCGCGCCGGCATTCAGCATGACGGCAGCGGAGCTACATGAGGCCGATGACAAACAGGCAAAGACTCTTGATACTAAGCTGGAATGCAGGAATGAAGCTGAGCACGCGGGTGAGGCCAAGCCAAGCGGAGACAAAGTATCAGGCGTGTGGGACGAGGATAATAACGACGAAGAACGTCGACGGAAAGATGCGGCTGCCGCCGCATTAACGCTGGAAATTGTAGGTGACCTGCCGCATGCAGAGATCAAGCCGCCAGAAAACGTGCTGTTTGTGTGTAAACTGAATCCCATTACACGGAGTGAGGATTTGGAACTCATCTTCTCCCGGTTCGGAACCATTTGCAGCTGCGAGGTCATCAAAGATAAAAAGGTAAGACATGGATCTAGACAGCCAGTGTGCTTACGACGATATAAAAGACAGGTGATAGCCTGCAGTACGCATTTATTGAGTTTGAAGAGCGTGCGTCTGCCGAGCAGGTACGTGCCGTGATACGTGTGACTTACCTTCGATAGGCATATGTCAAAATGCAGAATGTGTTGATTGATGATCGAAGAATCTGGGTCGACTTTTCTCAGAGTGTCTCGAAATTGCACGGTGCTTGGAGAAAGCAACGAGCCAAGCGATCTGGCAAGCAGCGGCAAGCAACGAAGAACCCCGATAGCGATTCGTCCAGATACCCATCGCGTCATGAGCGCGAGCGCAAGCCAACATTCAGGGGACATGAACACGACCGTTCTAACTATCGTGAAGGCCGTGACCGCAGGGCTCGTCAAGAGTCGTACTATCGCGACCCGTCCCAGCACAAAGATCGTTTTGATCGAAGCCCCCAACATCACAATCGCGCATATCGATCTTCTCGCGACAGATCACGCTCTCCGCCGGCAGGTCGAGAGAAGAGCTCTAGTGCGAGCTGAGCATGTCACGCGAATTGGATCGGCGCGTCTCGATGGCAGCATGTCCTGTTCATGTCCAGCAAGAACGTGATCGGGAACCCGATCAATACGACACTGGCAATTGCCCAGCTATGGAGGGAAGCGACACTCGTCTTTTCATAGGTGATTCTTAGAATACGCCCGCCGCCACCATCAACCCCTTTCTCCTCCACCTGCACACTCAGCATGCTCGCTGGCGTACGTGCTCGATCATGTGCGTGGCGAGCATTTCGGACGGGGTGCCTTGCGCCAAGCTCATTGAGACATTGGCCAGCCTGCCAAAGGCGAAGTATAGCCACAGAGTGCATCCGCAACATTGGGATCATTGCGCATATTGATGCAGGCAAGACGACGTTGACAGAACGAATCTTGCATTTGACCCGTGCACAGACACTCAGTGGACTTGAGCCACCTAAGCCACAGGCTTCTTACACGGCTCCTGGCGATGTCGATACCGGAAGCACAGTGACGGATTTTCTTGAGGAAGAGCGTGAGCGAGGAATCACAATCCAGAGTGCGGCTGTGGGTCCTGTTTGGTGGACGAATGCTAGACATGATACACAGTTGCCGGTACAACGGCATGGCAATAGCATGGCAACTTCATCTGTCGCTATCACCCTTGTCGACACGCCAGGACACGTGGACTTTGGAATCGAAGTTGAGCGCACAGTTCGAGTAGTGGACGGAGCCGTCGTTGTGCTGGATGGGGTCGAGGGTGTTGAGCCCCAAAGTGAAAATGTATGGCGACAGACAAAGCGTTATGGTGTTCATGCACATCTGTTTTTCGTCAACAAGCTCGATCGAGAGGGCAGCAGCGTTGGACGATCCATTCGCTCCATTATCGACAAAGGACTGCACGCACGGCCAGTGCTCATACAGTTGCCAGCATATGCTTCGGATGTGGGTGACGATCGTGGAGACATATCGCGCGCAAAATCAGAGAACCCACTCGTTGGTGTGATAGACTTGCTTAGCATGGAACTGCTGCGCTTCGAAGGCGTGGCTGGCGAGCAGATTGTACGAATTCCACTCGATGCTGCCAAACATGCGCCTGTTTTTGCCGAAGCAATTAGCGCACGCTCTGCGCTTGTAGAACTCATTTCGTCTCTGGATGTCCAGCTGCTCGATCGCATTCTCGAGCTGGACGACACAGAAACAGCTATTGAGCGGCTCCCCGTCTCAGAAATAATCCATGCCCTGCGTCGTCTAACACTTCAAGGCGAGGTGTGCCCGGTCCTTTGTGGTTCAGCAGCGGCCAACATCGGTGTACAGCCTTTGCTGGATGCGGTACACATGTACCTGCCAAGTCCTTCGGATCGCCCGCCAGTGGATGGGATCATTGCTCCCGGTACACCTCATGCTCAACCTGTACATGTGGCTTTGAATGACCGTAGCACCACAGCTTTGGCTTTCAAAGTCGTGTGGGATAAGCGCAAGGGGCCCATTACGTTTGTGCGTGTGTACTCGGGCACACTACAAAGCTCCATGACGCTTCTCAACACGACCGCCCACAGGAAGGAGCGAATCTCGCGCCTGCTTCTTCCGTACGCTGATCAATACGTGGATGTTCCATCGCTACAAGCTGGTATGATTGGTGTTGTACTTGGTCTCAAAGACACTCGCACAGGCGATACGCTCGTGGATGCGCGTCATGGCGCGGGTGCATCTAAAGGCGCTTGGAATACGCTTCGTCTTCGACGTGTGCACGTTCCTCCGCCCGTTTTCAGTGTGAGTGTGGAAGCGCGCACCAAGGCCGAAGAAGGGGTTGTGGCTGATGCGCTGCGCATGCTTGCACGCACGGATCCAAGTCTACACGTTAGTGAGGGCGGCTCAGGTGCATCTTCTGCACAAACAGTGCTCAGTGGGATGGGCGAGCTTCATCTCGATATTGCCAAGCATCGACTTGAGAACGAGTTCAATGTATACCCGCACCTCGGTCATGTTCGTGTTGGCTACCGGGAGACAATCGCGCAAGACTCCCATGCTGAAGCGACACATCTCTTCGACCAAGACATGAATGGACGCCGCGTCTCAGTCGGTCTCCGCATTCGAGTGCGACCGACGGTTGCTGAGGCTAGTAAAAATGAAGTTGTCGTTGATTTAGGCGAATCGCCGGACTTCACGTACGAATCAGGTCACGCTCTCTCACAGGTGCTGAGACAAGGGGCCCATGCTGCCCTGTTACGTGGTCCCTTGAGCGGCTTTCCCATGCAGGGTGTCCATGTCACGCTCGACCGCATCCAAGCAGAGGGTCCTGACATGTGTCCGCCTGCGGCCGTCCGACTTGCTGTATCGCAGGCACTACGCCATGCGTTGGGCCATGGATCTCGGACAAAGCCAAGTGACATGGTTTATGGACACACCAAACTGATGGAGCCCATGATGCACGTTTCGATTGAAGCTCCCGCAAATTACGCGGGCAAACTAACATCTGACATCAGCGTCGAGCAACACGGCTCCATCTTGGACATGGGCCAAGCAACAGATGACGCGCCGCCACCAGCAGACTTGAATTCTTCCTACGAGGTGTATATCCCATCGGACCACAATTTTGATGGCTTCGTCGATGACAACACGGCCAACATAAGTGCATCGATGCAACAGCGGCCTATGCGTATTGAAGCACACATCCCACTCGCCCGCATGATGCGCTACAGCACACGGCTACGTGCTTTGACAGGCGGTGCAGGAAGCTATCAAATGACACTCAGTGGATTTGCCATAGTAGCGCCAGATCGTGAGCGTGAGCTTCTACGCGAGCTTGGACGCTTGCCGGCACACATCTAAGCACGTTGCCAGCGCAATTCAATATCAGTCATGCTCACTTCTTCACCTGCCTTCTCATCGTAGTCGTGCCATTCGCCATCCTCGAACTGGACGTCTGTAAACGGCGTGCCACTTTCTGTGCCAACACACTTCCAAGAGCTCGAATCTGTCAATAACTCCTGGATTGAAGGATCGATCGGCTGCATGCCGCGGAATTCTACGGTGCACAGTGTGTGCCAGTCAGGGCCTGCGCTCATGTCTATTTCAGACCACGGCGCAACTTCGCCCATCTTCCCCTCATCTTTTGAGCCAGGCTTACGCACGACAAAGGACGCAGAATTTTCCCGCCTGCAGCTAGGACAGTTGACAATGAGGTTGGCCGATCCACGGCTCTTTTGCATCTCGACCACATTCGAAGGTTCTATCGCCACGAGTTTCGGGTGTTTTTCGTGGCACGACGTACACTCGATCTGTAAAAGAATGGCCGCATCTACGCCCTCGGCGGGAACAAGTCGTGTCACGTTCGTAAACTCGCCTTTTAGTTGTAGCGCAAGATTCGGCATGTTGTGCGACTTCGTGTCGTGTGCCCCACCCAACTACGGTAATGTGACTATTTCAGTTTGACAGACATGTCGCTGCCCAACACACGTGCAACGTTCCATGCTGTGGGATCAGTCTCCTCCACTTCCGATAAGAGAGCACAGACTTGGCAAGTAGGATCCTGGGTTAGTACGCGCCGATCCATGACAGGCCCATGATTCTGTCCGCCGCTCTGATCAAAGTGTGATCATTACCTATAGACCGAAAGCACTCGTATCTGATGTCTCTGAAATATATATATATATGTGGCACGACATGTCATTCATACCATACCTAGGGCTTCGGCACTCGAAGGGTCTTGCTCACCATGGCCATAGACCAAACGAGCCAAACAAATGAAAATGTATGTATCGAAATTACCCCAAATTCATTCGCCCAGCCAGCGAGTGTAGTAGGCAACACGTATTGAGGCAACACTCCTCCCGTCACAAGAAGCGAATATAGCGCGTGGGAGAAATCAAGTGAACAGGTGCCAAGCGGTAAGCCATTGCCAGGAATCCAACCATGCCATGTTCCTGTGAATGGAAGCGACTCTTTTACCATGCTCGGTGACCAAGCTCCGTCAGCTACTTCGAAGCGACCAAACAATAGACAGAGAGCCAGCACGCCTACGAGTGCTAAGCTTGAAGGGATGGGTAGTCCTTCAAAGTAACGCGTTTTCCCATGTGAATCTTTCGGTATGTTCGCAGCTGAAATATTAAAACGTGCGAGCCGTGCAATGCCCGCGCACACAAATACAGTGAGGATCAAAGTGTCAAGTGGTTCACGTAGACCCATCGCAAAGACAGCCACGGAGGGAGCAACGCCAAAAGACACAAGATCAGCAAGTGAATCAAGTTCCTGTCCGAGCATACTGCTTGACTGGCGCCACCGAGCGATTTTACCGTCTAGGAAATCGAAAATAGCACCGAAAAAGGGGAACCATAGTGCATACCACATATAACGAGGATTAGATGTCGCAAGGAATCGACCTGACATATACAAAGACTGCGCTCCGCAAAATCCATTCATAAGCGTGAATGCATCCGCTAAGTGAAAGTTCCTGTCACATAAGTAAGTCACAAAGCTGAGCATTCCCACAGCAAGTTCACTTACCGAACGAGGCTAAAGTGGCCATTGGTCTCGATAAACCGCTTTAATTGAATCTCCGCATCATCTCTTAGATCTCCGAGAACTTCTTTTCGGTCCGAATGGACGCGCACACGTTGACGCAATCCAGCATCCGTGCCTGCCATAGCTGACACAAAATCGGCTCGATAACCTGGTGAAGCATCCTTGCTGCACGGGTCAAGCGCAGCTCGGCTCGAGTCTTGTGGCAGCGTGCAGCTCCACATGCACGTGGCGAAATTTTATCATCTTTCACCCTTCCCCCCGCGCCCTAGTGGCGCTGACTCAGTGCCAAGCAGACATCGCTTGCCGAAGCCAAGATGTACAGATGCGTCTAGTTACGCTGGCATACAAACCGATGATGAGGGCCGATAGCACAAACACCCAACGGCGAAAGAACACGAGATGCATGACTATACAGAATGGCTCCATTCAGCCCTATGAATTATATGGAGTAAAGCTTAATGCCTGAGATGGATCCCTGCACTTGCTGCGAGTTGCGTTCGACTGCTGACATGTCAATCTCGTTTGGGTCGGCCTGCTCGCTGGGCTCTGCACTAGGACGCGACGGAGCCGCAGAGGTGAAGCCAGAATGCACCATCAGAGAATGATCCACCTCGCGAAGCAATGCATTCGAAGGCGTCGGCATAACATCAGGGACAGATAAGCGACGTGACGCGTTAACAATTAGCTCTTCTTTGGAGGGTGCATTTGTACCCAATGGATGCATAGACACAGGCATACCGGCCGCTACATCCTGGAGCCGCTGCAGTACATCGACGATCTTATCATTGGCCAGCACCAACGCACTTAGATAGAAGCTGTCGCCAACAGTATGAATAAAGTGTACAATTTCTTTCTGCAGCTCGAGCGTTAGGGTGGCATGTGTCTTAACGTCAGGATTTTGCATGATCGGCTCGCTCGATTTGCTGGCAGCAGCCATAGCATTCAGTAGATTTTCGCACTCTTTATCTGAAGCCTCAATTGTACCTTCAACGCTGCTCAAGCCATGGGAATGCAGTAAATCAATCGCACGTCGGTTCTCAGGTGCCGAACTTGGGTTTGTTCGATTTATCGAGGCCAAAGGTTCCCGGTCAACACCACCGCAGAGACCGTACAGACTCGATACATGCGCCATCTCGGGATCGCGCATAAAATGGCGGTGCCATGAAAGCAAGATTAGCATAAGCTTACGTCGAACGCCATTGTCGGTGCCGAAGCTCATAGACGTGCTTTTCAGTGAAGACACAAGACTAGGTGTCGCGAATGACTTTTGAAACTGGGGTGTGCCCATCTCTACAATGCCTTCCAACACGGTCAAAGCTCGCTTTTGGTTATGCACAGAGTCACCCATGAGATGCTGACTGATCGCCTTGGCGACATCATTGGCGGCATTAGGGGATTGTTCAATCAAATCGACTAATTCGCCAATGCTGTAATTCTGTTAGATACATGCCGTGAAAGTCGACCAAGCTGTTGTTACAACATACCCGTCATAAGACGTCTCGGAGTACTGCAACATGTCAGACGTATACCACATGGATGCGGAGACTTACCTTATCAGTACATAGTTCGTGGATGGCCCCTTCCACTCCTTGGGTCTGGTTCTCGTGACCAACATGAAAGTGCGGCAGATGCAGATGGTGGTGATTCTTGCTCTGAGGCGTAAGACTTCCACATTATCTACGTACCTCTGACGCCATCCTCCCACAAGTTTTGTTGTAAGTGCGGGTAGAGGTCCCAGTCGGTAACGTATGCACGTACTCTGCGCATACACATGCAAACATATACGAATAAAAATATCTAAATTAGGAACACCCGGTCCATCTGCTGCAGATGATCCACCTATAGGAAATAATCCGGTGCGGGTCTTTTAGCGGGCAAACCGGGCGTGCTAAAATGAAATAAAAATTATGGTCAGCCTCCATCTAGATTACGTTCATGCACGCACCCTTGTTCAGCCGCATCAAATGTTTTGTACTTTTGGTTCAAGGCATCATCCAATTCCAGTATGCTAGCCACATTACCGCATCGATAGCAATAATTCGGTGCACTCCACACCGTCACAATTGTAGCGTCAAACATCTGCTTATACCCTTCCAATATTAACTGGTGCGCCCGAGCAATGAAGTCAAGGCCATTCGTGTGAACAAAGCCTTTGACAACATCCCCGCCGAAAAGGTACCCAGCCCCGCGTGGCGATACACCCCAACCGCTAATGTCTGATAATGGTACGTTGGATGTGAGAATCAGTGACATGGAATACCGACGTACCGTCTGGATCCGACCACAATAAATCACACATTGCCCCATCTTGCGGTACTTCTTGCTTGCGATCAATTGAGCGAATCTGGTCCAGTTTAAGGATATTTGGACTCAGCCCACCGTGCACGCAAAACACACGCCCATCAACAATAGCCCCAAGTGACAAATAGTCAAACACTTCACAGCAATACCGCCATACATTCACATTTCCATACTTCCGAGAACACTCATCGTAAAACCCATACACTTGCGTAATTTGACGTGATTCGTGATTTCCACGAATCAAGACGATTCTATCAGGATATCGCACTTTTAGTGCCAGCAAAAGCAGAAATGTTTCGACAGAGTAAAGCCCGCGGTCAACAAAATCGCCTGCCAAAGCGTCAGCCTAGCCACAGTGCACAAAAGCTAGTGATACGTACCCATAAAGAGGTATCTGGTATCTGGGCACATGCCACCGACGCTGAAAAGCTCCATTAAATCATAAAACTGCCCATGAATATCACCGCAAATTGTCACGGGTGCATCTACATGCTGGATATTCCCCTCTTCAATCAGCATTTCACGAGCCCTGTCGCACAAGTCTTTGACTTGTGCTTCTGTCAGAGACTCGCACTTCTTTAATTGCGATATTTGTCTTTCAAAAATGAGCCAGCAATTTATACTTACCGATCCAAATCACTACTCATTTCTCATCGCAAAAGCGCAACGCCAAGCAAAGATCAGCCGTACCAGCAACAGGAAGATGACGACGATGAGAACGCTCCACAAAATAAAACTGTCCTTCTGAAAATAGAGCCTATCAACCGGCACTGGCCCTTTCCAAGCTATGAACCCCGACCCGCATACTCACTACAAAAAAAAATTAGATACGCCCTAGTAGGTACCTTGCTGTGGTGACCTGATTAATAATACAGCTAATTAAAGGCCCATGCCTTCAAGAGATAGGGAACGAAGCGAGGCTTAGGCCTATCAAACATCATGATCTCGAGCAGCGTTGCAAGGTTGTCTCAGCTCAGTCTCCGAAGAGCTGTGTCACGTCACCACGTTTATGCAACGCAAATTACTATCCATGGAATCAGATCCTATGCCGTTAAGGTTTCCAGGAATCCTGATTTTGGGACTATTACTTCTCCGATCTTGCAACAATTTGCTTCAGTCTTATCAACCCCTCAAACTTCGCTCATTAGCACGATTCCCTCTGAAAGGAAAGAGTGGAACACAGTGGAAGAGTCAGAATTAGACTCATATAACAAAGACTGGATGGGAAAATACATTGGACGGTCCAAGTGTGTAATTCGACCCAAGACAACAAACGAAGTGGCCCAAATTATGCGGATTTGTTATGAACATCGCCTCGCTGTTGTTCCACAAGGAGGAAATACGGGTCTTGTAGGTGGAAGTGTTCCGGTCTTTGATGAAGTTGTATTGAATCTGAGTAGTTTAAATCAGATTCGCAGCTTTGATGCCACATCAGGAACACTCGTATGTGATGCTGGTTGTATTCTTGAGACTTTGGACGACTTTGTCGCCAAAGAAGGCTACATGATGCCACTTGATCTAGGCGCCAAGGGTAGCTGTCACATCGGTGGTAATGTGGCAAGCAACGCAGGTGGACTCCGTTTCCTTCGATACGGCTCGTTGCATGGCACAGTTCTTGGATTGGAAGTTGTACTTCCCAATGGCGACATATTGCCAGGCCTCCAAACTTTGCGCAAAGACAACACAGGCTTGGATCTCAAACAACTTTTCATCGGCTCTGAGGGCTCCCTCGGCATCATTACAGGTGTAGCAATCGCAACGCCTAAACGCCCAACATCTGTCAATGTGGCCATGTTCGCTGTCGAGTCATTTGAAGCTGTTAAAACGACTTACCAGCGTGTGCGCCAGCACTGCGCTGAGATTCTCTCTGCTTTCGAGTTTATTGATCAGCAATCATTTGATCTAGTTCTGAAAAACACGTCTAGAAAGCCCCGAGATCCATTTGAGGAACGTTACCCTATGTATGTACTCATTGAAACGAGTGGATCAAATCAGGAACACGATGAGTCAAAGCTCCAAGGACTTCTTGAAGACTTGATGGAATCTAGTATCATTTCTAACGGTGTGGTTGCTCAAGACGAAACGCAAATCAAAGCCCTTTGGTCTCTGCGTGAAAGTGTGCCGGAGTCACTAGGCCATTACGGGAAAGTGTATAAGTATGATGTGAGTCTACCAATGGACAAGATGTACGAGCTTGTGCACATCCTACAGGACCGGGTGATTGGCTCAGGAATGATGCCTAGTGCGAACGAGCCAGGACGTGTCAAGGCCGTATGTGGCTACGGGCACTTCGGAGATGGTACGTTATCAGCATGCGCACTAATATCTAGGTAATTTGCATATCAACGTGGTCGCAGAAAACTATGCCGCTGACATTGAAAATGTGATCGAACCCTACATATATGAGAAAGTCCAAGAAATGAGGTATGCATGCATGTGACAAACTTACGGATAGCGGTTCTATTTCTGCGGAGCACGGACTCGGTGTCATGAAACCTGACAAAATTGGATACACGAAAGACCCCCTGTCAGTGCATTACATGAAGCAAATCAAACGATTGTTTGATCCACAGGATATAATGAATCCCTACAAAGTATGTGACTTGCTGAGTAATCGTACACTGACCTCGAAGTACCTTCCAAACGAAAATTACGTCGCTCGCTGAACGGGCGAATTCGGCAAAGGCCGGGTCGTTGGTGTGGCAACAACTGCTGTGTAGCGCGTGTGCTTTTAAATCGTATACTTTCTTGTACCTGAGGATAGTTGCCACAGCTCTTACTTGAGAAATGTCTTACGGAACACATCGTGAAGTTGGTGATGTCAAATATCGCGAGGCGTACGTCTTTTTTTTTGACTTCGCACACGTTGTGCGGAATGGGTGGACCTAACATGCAGGCAATATAATTATGCGTTAAAGGCAGGTGGACTAGGATTCTTAGGCGGTCTGGCTGCTTCATGGACTGGCTTGAGTCTGCTTCAGAGGCGATATGCTCACATTCGTAACCTGGCCTTGCCGTTCCGGGCTGGGATTGTTTTCCTGAGTAGTATGGGTGTGGGCGTCATTTTTGCCGATAAAGCTGGTATTAAATTTGACCAAATGAACTATACGGATCAAAGTGCTGCTATTGGTCGTCGTGCCATGAGCGAGGCGGACAAGGCGTGGGAGAGACTTTCCACTGCCGACAAGGCTCTGACTTGGACTAAGGACCATAAGTTTAGTGTGGTCATTGGAAGTTGGTTGGCCTCGATGGGCGGGTCGTGGTTGTACATTCAGTCACAACCATTGACATTCGCTCAGAAGCTCGTACAGGCGCGTGTATGGGCACAGGGCCTTACGGTTGCAAGCCTGATAGGTATGGCGGCGCTTGTCCAGATTCCGTCGGCTGGTGACAAACTTATCTCTGGCAAGGGCACCGATGACCACTCGTGGGAGAAGAGATTGCAAGAGGCCCAACAGAGACAATGAATCCTCTTTAATGACAAATAGCAAGACCCACGTCGCGATAAACTCTGGAATAAAGGATTAGTTTCGGAAAGACTCTATATGACAACCGACAGTGTCAAACAACGGAGATATAGAAATGGCTTAATCGATATGTTTACCGGAAGACTTTTCAAGACACTCTTATTCGTTCAATTCTGTTTCCCGCTTGAGCGTGAATGTAATAGACAGGCAATGGTCCTACTTGGCAAACAGTATCACGTAGGTCATGATTCCATTCCTGTGCCAGGCACATGCCCTCTTGACGCAATACCGCTTGCGACCTCGTCGGGTCGCTTAAATAGGCGAAGCTGGTATGAAATTTTGTATCTTCAAAATATGCTCTAGCACGAAATAAGTTAAACAGAAGTTGATTGAGATGTAGTGAGAGAGCGTGAAGCTACCGTAGGGGTCAATAGCACGACGTACGAACCTCTTGCCAACCGGAGCTAACTTCTAGTGTGAGAAACACACGGTCAGATGTATCGCTTTTCATGCAAGCAAACTGAGAAAATCCAATTTCGAAACTAGAGTAGTGCAAGTAATTAGTATCCATGTTTTAAACGTACGGTTGCAAAGCAGTATCCTGGATTGCTCGAGACACTTGAGCAAAGAAAGTATTTTGTTCATGTTTTCGTAGAACAATGGGTCGACTCAAAGATATATGTAATGACTTTGAATCGCTTCTTGTCAGATCAAATAGAGGAAAAAATGGTACGTTTGACATATTTCTTCCATTAACATGTCGTAATAGACGCACAAGGCCTGGCGTGGATATCGGAACTTCTTGTCAGTCGTGTACAAAAACATACCGTCGATGTAAACGTAGCTGAGCCATTCATTACTCCCACGATCATCGGAAAGTTTCAACAATGGAAGCCGTCTTCGCGGGCCCACCACGGCTTCTTCATCCTCGTCCGAGTCTGAATACACCACTAGCTTCGACGGCATGCACACAACGTTTCATTGATATTTTTTGGACGCGCACGGTCATCAACCAGCCACGTGTGATGGGAACGAAATTTTACATTTTTTGGGCTTCAGCATATGGCGAGGAAAAAAATTATGAATTTCGTTCCACGCAGCTGGGCACACTGGTAGTTAGTGTCTCATTTATTCGTGCGTGCGAATCGCTCTACGCCTAAGACGGAGAAGATGCCGTCTGTAGAGCGCACAGTTTCAGATGCAGCGGGAAGACCTGCTCAATATCAACAGCTTTCTCGTAAAGGCAAAAAAGCTTGGAGGAAAAATATTGATTTACAAAATGTCGAAGCAGCGTTGGAAGATGCAAGAGAACAAGAAAGAGTTACAGGTACACCAGCCCATAAGCGCAGCGATGCGGAACTGTTTGTGGAAGACCGATCTGGACAAGAGACGACATTGGCACGTCAGGCGCGTGAAAAGCGCAAGTTGCGGTCGCAAGAGATCCTTTCACAGCGAAGTGCTGTACCTGCGATGCACCAAAAAGCCCGATCATCATTTCAATTAGATACAAAGAATCCAGGAGGGAAAGCTGTTGCCGCGGGAATACCTGAGAAACTGAAAAAGCGATTGCGAATATTGGCTTCGCGACCGCATGAAGGATTGCAAGGAGAATCTGAGCAAGGCAGTGCGGGCAAGTTTCAAAGTGATGCTGCCCTCGCGAGTAAACACGATTTATGGAGTACGCCGCCATCCAAAGTGGATAACGACTGGGTCATGCCAGCGATAAAGAAGAGTGTGCATCGACCCACATCCATGAATCATGAGCCTCTTGCTCCAGCAAAGATGATGCCTGCTGTATCGGCGCCTCATCCTGGCACGTCTTACAACCCGGATTTCGACAGCCATGAAGAATTAGTACAAGCAGCGTTTGAAAAAGCCAAAGCGGAGGAAGCAAATGACCATGAAAAAGAGACGTTGAATGCGAAGTGGAAAGATGTTGCCCGCGGACCTACAACCTCGTTGCCTATTGATATGCCTATCGATGTAGACGACGAAGTGCTACCAGCCCATAATGGCGAGCTTGAGGAGGGAACTGCAGAGGGCGACGAGAATGCACATACCCTAAAGTTACCAGGACGTAAAACAGCTGCACAACGTCGTCGCGAAGCCCGATCGAAAGAGCAGCACACTCTAGCAGTACAGCGACGCAAGGAGCGCCAGCTACGTGCCATGATGTCAGAAATGCCCGGACACGTTAAGAACTTGAAAAAGCTGGCACAGAAACGAGCGGAGCTGAGCGAGCAACGGCAACAGCACAAAATTGAGAAGCTCAAACAGGCAGGTATGGCTGGGAAACGAATCAGCAAGTATGCGGTGCCTGAACAGCGAATGGATGTGCAAACAGGCGACGAGTTGAGTGAAAGTCTTCGCCAGCTCAAGCCCGAAGGCAATTTATTCTGGGACCGCTTCCAAAATATGCAAGCCCGTGGTCTTGTGGAAGCGCGTAAGCCCGTCAAGCCAAAACGACGTCTCAAGACGAAGACGTATGACCGACATACTTTCAAGCGTGATGACATCTGATACATGATTCTACAGAGCATCTGACGGAGGTGACTAAATGAGAAGTCGGAATGGATATGGTGGACTGGATAGTGTGTGAGCACTGGAGCTGAAGAGAGCGCATAGTGACGTAGTACATACTTTTTAAAGGAGAAAACTTTGGCATACAGGCCATACAATAACACAAAGCAAACAGCACCTGCAATTACAACGACGCGCTGAACGATCGCCGAGTCGATGCTTGGGGCTAGGCGCGTAAGCACCATCACAACAGCCACAAGACCCGCGTACAGTGCGATCATGCACATGCTCTCAACTCCATATTGAGCCTGGAAGCCAGAGGTGAAGTAGATTGGCGAGCCGTTAGGTTCATAGACCATAAATGGAGCTGTATGGATGCGAGTCCACATATACCCCGATGTATACGTCAGCACGAGACCCAAGCAGATGATCAAGCCAGACGTCTTGAGCGCTTGCTGAAGAGAGCCTTGACGGAGCACAAAGAAAACCGAGGCGAGAAACAGGAATATGGGAATAAGATAAGCAGTCACATTCTTGGGGACCAAAGGCTTCTTAGGTTTAAATGGAACGCCGATGCGCTCAGAGAGGAATTGCGCCAAATCATCTGGATCGTATCCGTTTAATGCGACATCGAAATCTTCATGCTTTGAACCAGCAGCAGAAACAGCTGGTGGATGGTAGTTTAATATGGGTACATACGCAATTCCCAGCTCACGGAAAAGCCCCATTGCATCGCCCGCGTCGATCGTCGCAAACACAAGTCGGTCGTGTTCTTTCTTAGATTTCCAACCACGTGCAACCTGTTCAAATGGCTCACGGATCAGACCGCACGCGGCACACCGAAACCTGGGACTAAGAGCCGTCAATTGGACAAAAACAGCATAATCCCGAGGAGCTGCAAGCAGACTTTTGTAAGATTCCTCGTTTAATTTAAGGACGCCGTTCGGCGATTGATGTGCTGCCTTGACCAATTTTTCCTGCAAAGGACTCGCAGCTGCAAACACGCCCATACATGAAAGCAAGGTGCCCAACGCACATAACAGCCACCATGCCCCAATTTTCATGGTCGCAGACGCAGACGTGACACGCTATGTGAGATAGTGAGAGAAGCTCGGACCACGTGCACTCATTTCCCCATCCACTGCCGTCGCCGCCCTCGGATACATTCGTCACGTGGTTCAGCATCAACCAACCTCACGTTTCGTCATGTTGAACATAGCTTACAGTTGGGTGTTTGACGTGAATGGTGCATCATCAGGACAATGCACGAAAAACCCGAAACCAACAGGGGAAGGCTTCGTGCATCTGGATAATTGTAGCTCGGAATTAGCGGCGTTAGCCAATGCACTAGATCGAACACGCACACAACTCAATGACGTTGTCACAATCTGGAAAGATGCGGCAGGCCCAGAACAAGATTCAAACATGGGACGAAGCAATTCGGTATCTAACTCAACCACAAATAACAAGACAGAGCGCGGAAATGTTGTTGATCCAAAAGATGACGAGACAGACGATTATGATGACGAAAATGATGATGGCGAAGACGAGAACTAGGTAAACAAACTACATCACTTGAAAGTTTACACTCGGAGCGAGAAGCAAACATATTGACACTACGATCGCATATCTGTAGCCTTTTTTTGGACAAGTTGTGGATCCAATTCATGTGACAATCTCGGCATTCCCGCGGGCTTGACATGGTGCAGCTCATGACTTACTTCGCGACCCAGACGAGGTGGCGTGGAAGAAGTAATAAATTCAGTGCGAATAGGTAATTTTGCAGCAGCAAGGCGAAGTGCTTTCGTCGTTAAACGATTATGAGTCGACGTACCATCTTTTGCCACTTCTGGGCGTATTTCCACATGACCACCGATCTCAAATATGACCCGTCCCACAGGAACGCTAATAGCTTGTAAGTGATCGACAAAGCAGTTTACGTACCGACATGCCCAATATTCGAACGACCCTTTTCCCTTACCCATACGAGTCTCATTTCCCTTGACGCAGAAGGGTATGTCGGGAAACACTCGCATAAAAACCTGCGAACCACGAACTACTTTTAACTTGCGCTTCAAAGCTGTTTCAGCAGCAGTGAGCTGAGTTGCAGTAATGCGAGATGGATCGAGTGCCCGAAGACCATAAACACCCTGTGTCACAGTTGTACCCTTCACAGAGCCACCAGTCGGAAATGGAACGCGTCCTTTTTGAGCTTTGCGGTATTTTGTACGACGAGGCCCTAAATTCGAAGCGCAACGAATTTGTCCTGGTACAGCACTAGGAGGGCTAGGCATGATAGATGAGCGCGCGCCTATCATAGGGGCAGTTAGTGCTGCAAATGATGCGCGTGTCTGAGACAGGAATGCACGAAATGACATGCTCTGGACGTTGGTGAAGTGTAGAAGATATCCCCTCGTCGTTTCACTGATGTGTGTGTGTGTGTGACTGAATTTGCAATAATTTTATTTCGCGAGCGAATTGTGCAATACGCGTGAAGGGGCCTGCTTATTGCAGCATATATCGACGGAGGCCACTTCGTTTAAATTACCCTTTAGCAAATGTCATACTCGAATCCTACTACATATGAACAGCAAAATGACGATTCATTGAATCGTCTATTTAACAAAGTACATTCATTGGTGTGTATTTTGGTATAATTGAGTTAACTTTAGCGCGAAGTGACAATCAATATCCATAATGACTCTGAGCAACAACGCGGACTTCTCCAAGACACTGTACGTGGTGACTACTAATGGATAAGTCTAGCACTTTTGACCAACTACGAGAAAATATAAGCGCATCGTCCAGACGTTTTACAGCAAGCATAACGAAGTACACTGGCTCTCATAGAATGACCGCAGCCATTGTGGGCATATTTATTGGACTCTGGGCTCTTTGGTATTTCTTCTTTTAGATTTATGTACTTTAAAACAAAATAATGATGTGTATCCGAAGCGACAGCTATTCTTTCAGGTCAAACTATGGGAGTAGCAAAAAGTATACACGTACTGACGGCTACCATGGTTTCACATGGAGCACTGCAAAAAACGAGTGGAGAATGTGGGAATTGAACCCACGACCTCATGCATGCTAAGCAAGCGCTCTACCACTGAGCTAATTCCCCGACCTCCGTTAGTCGCACTGACAATGACATATATGATACATTCAATATAGTCATATTTGACCAACAATTTCACAATGGACTTGGCAATCGTCTCTGTTTTCGAGAGCCGCACTTTCTTAAGAACTACGACGAGCCATACTTCTGACGGTATGCCTGCATACTTTCAATATCAGCACGAGCCGAGTCTCCTCGCGTCACTTCCATATGCTTGATTATTTGTGCCAGAGTCACCACACTGTACACCTTGACGCCCAGTCGCTTTTCGACCTGCATGATTGCACTCTCCGTGGTCTCCTCTGACGCACGCTCTTGCCGGTCCAGTGCGATCACAACGCCGACCATAGAAGCATCAGGCTGGGCGCTGATAATGTCGACAGCTTCGTTAATAGCAGTACCTGCGGTAATAACATCATCAACAACAAGGACACGTCCCTGGAGAGGAGCCCCAATGAGATTACCACCCTCGCCGTACGACTTTGTCTGCTTGCGATTGAAGCAGAAAGGAACATCGCGACCATGAATCCTTGCAAGCTCCAAAGCAGTCGCAGCTACTAGAGGAATTCCTTTGTATGCAGGTCCAAACAGAACATCAAATTCAATTCCACTTTCCACAATACGGTTCGCATAGCACTCCGCCATTTTCTGTAGTTTGTGTCCTGTGTTGAATAATCCCGCGTTGAAAAAGTACGGAGACTCACGACCAGATTTGAGTTTGAATGGTCCTCCGAAACGCAGAATATTCCATTTGAGAGCAAGGTCAATGTACTCGGACTGGTAGGGTTGCAGTGTTATATCCGACATGATTATGGTAGCACGCTGGAATGTGTACAATATTGACTTGCAAGTAGAGCAATTCTTACTTTATTTCCTGGTAACTTGACCAGTACTAGAACATCAATTCCAATTTTGCCCTCCACGGGTCAACAGCCCCTCGTCCGTCTACGCTGGTGGTGTGAGCGACTACCCACGTTACCTCCACGCGTGGAGGTTTGACGATCCGTCAAATCCACCAAAGGGCTGCTAGAGGTACGCCGCTGGGACACAAAGCCAAGCTCTTTACAAGATGAGCGAGCAGCCGGACAAGCCGCAAGAGAATTCGATCCTTTCAGAGATTCATTCTCTTGCACCTTACTTCTCATACGATGAATCGAATGGACGCTCAGATGCTTCGACCAGGAAGACAGACGCAGCTCCGCGCCAGCCCCATCAAGGTCTACAAGAGAGCATGATGCTTTGGGAGAACAGACGCAAAGAGTATGTTCATGGAAGCTAACCAAACCAAAAGAATATTAGAGGAAGCAAATGACCAGGTCGTGGTCGATCGTCAACATCGTCGCATGACGCCGCATTTGATGGATACGAATGCACGACTCACAAGTTCCATGACAAATATTGGCTCGAGTGTCTTGGCTGATCCGACAGCATCAGAAAGCCTTACAAATTCTGTCATCATGCCGTGGGCCAGTGCATCTATAAAAAATGATATCGTGCGCATCATAGCCCAGTGGCTGGCTGATGAGGGATTTGGCGCTACACGACAGGCTCTACTAGAAGAGGCAAGTCTAAAAGTGCGAGGACATGATGATGAAGTCAACGAAAGGCATAAACTACGTACTTTCCTTCTCGAAGGCAATTGGACGGAGGTTGAGAAGTTGTCTTCCAAACCGTTTCTCAAAAGTCACAAGCCATTTCTGTATGCGATTTTTCGGCAACAGTTTCTTGAGTTTATCGAAAATCGCGAATTCCAAAAAGCATTCACATTTCTAATGAAACGGCTAAAGCCGCTCGAGCACTACCAGCCACACGCGGCGGAGTTTGGTGATCTTTGCTACTTGCTCTCTGCTAAAAGTGTCACAGACGCACCGTCTTTCCGCATGTGGGAGGGAATCCAGCCTGGTCGAGAAGCACTAGTCGCTGACTTCGCATCGTTCCTTGAGCCGGGTCGCCTTGATCGGGAACAGCTGCTTCCTGAAGAAAGTGATCCTGTTACTACGCCTCCCAACAATGTGTTTGTTCCGCCCCACAGGTTGCTGACGCTCTTGCACCAAGCCATGGCATATCAGGTGGAATTTGCTCGTTACCAAAAGCGCACAGTACCTGTTGTATCGACACTTCTGCACGATTACTCCGGTTTCGTTGTACCGAACCGATGCCGCATGACACTGCGCGGGCATACGCAGAATGTCAAATGCGTAAGATTCGTTGGCGATGACGGCGGAAAGATTGTAAGTGGATCGAGCGATTGTACTGTGCGGCTGTGGGACACGGCAACAGGCATATGTGATGCAGTTCTAGAAGGGCATGGGAGCCGAATTTGGGATGTTGACGCTTCTCGTAACGGAGCATGGGTTAGCAGTGCCAGCAGTGATGCAACGGTGCGTCTCTGGAATGTGGAATCGAAGCTATCGCATCTCACTCTTCGATGTGGCTTTGGAGATGTCTACTGCTGTCGCTTCAGCCCTGATGAGGGGCACATTGTGACAGGAGGCTATGATAAACTCGTTCGCTTGTTTGACTTGGCGAGTGGCTCAGCCATCCGAATGTTTCCAGGTCATGAGCTAGGTGTCTCTTCGGCCGTTTTCAGCCCACAAGGTAGCTTGATTGCGACAGGAGCAAAAGACACGAGCGTGCGCTTCTGGGACACTCTTAGCGGCGTATGTGTCCGTACGCTACCAGGGCATCTCGGTGAGGTCACCTCGGTCGAGATGAGCGACGATGGTCGGCAGCTACTGACGTCGTCAAAAGATAATTCACATCGACTGTGGGATATGCGCATGCTCCGTCCGCTGCAGAGATTCAAAGGACACCAAAATACCTCAAAGAACTTTATTCGGTGTGCCTTTGCGCATCCTAGTCTGATTGTGAGTGGCTCAGAAGACGGGCTAGTATGCATGTGGGGCCAAGAGTCACCTCTAACCTTGCAAACACTCGAAGGCCATGGTATCGAGTCAACAACACGAGCCGATGGCAGTACGACTGTACCCTTTGCCGCGTCAGAATCGGTGTTTGCACAATCCCATCATGGCCGCAAGCAGGTCGTGGTGTACAGTGCAGTTTGGAACAAAGTGCAAGGTCTGCTTGCGAGTTGTGCGGACGACGGCACGGTCCGCTTGTGGGACTGGACCCCGCCACACGAAACACATGCGTAGCGTAAATGCTTCCGATTATCCCGTTTCTTTCTCAATATTTATTTTTCTTCTTCTCGAAAGAGCCCTGCTTCGTTACGGGACTCCATTCGTTTCAGCTTAATTTTTTTGTGCTCGAGTAGGTTACTGTATTTTAACGGGAATGACGCTGATAAAACCGCCTCCAAACTCGTTCGTCAGTCGCTGGTGCTTGGTACTTGAAAGCATGTGGACGATATTGCATTAGTTCCCGTTTGGCTTTCTCCGTTGCTTCGATATTCTGGAGACGTGCGTGCAGACCAAGCTCAACTTCAGGCACACTTGTCAACAATGCCGTGGTTCGTGCACCATCGTTGTCGTGGTGTTGTGCATACTCAGAAGAGCCTGGATTAGCTAGTTTTCGCATCTCTTCATCCGAAGTGAAAAGACCAGAACGATGACGCTCCATTTGGTGCTCCACAAACTCGTTCCTGATACGTAAGAACGATGATATCAAAGTGAATGCATACGTACATCCGGACATCAGTGTTCGCAGAGTATGATTCGCCCTGAAAGTTTGATTGATTTACAAGACGTGCAGCACGCCCTTCAGTCTGGGGTGCAACATAAGAAGATGGCGTTTCGTCCCGATCCTTCAAAGTGCCATGATTTAGGCTATCAACATCTAGACCCCCCGGTTTTTTGTGTGAGTGGCGCAAAGACACGAGCTCGTCAAGAGCGACAGATGAAGCTCCTTCATTATCATGCTCGATTGAATATAAGGACGTGACACGCCCCCCACGTCCAGTGCGTGCACGCTTTTTGAACAAAGGACGCGTCTCATCATAGCTCATGTGTTCAGCTAATGCTCACAATGCCAGGTCGCCAGCAATACCTGCGATGACTCAGCAGCAGCATAGAGCAATCAACAGTGCAGATTTAGAGAATCAGTTTCACGTACTTTCCCTCCACTTCCAGGTGCCGCTTGTTCTAAAGACAAAGGAGTATTGGACCAGCTCTGTGATGCCATACACTTCCATAATTATTGTATGAATTGTTGTACATGCCAAGGACGTTTCTAAGAAGTATAATATACGTGGAGTTGAATGATGGTCGCCGGGCTATTTCTGGCACACTCGCTTGTATGGATAATGAAGGCAACATAATACTTCATGAAGCGACTGAGCACACACTAGGAGAATCGGACCAGTCGGAGCGATTTATCCCACTTGTAATGATTCCTGGAAAACACATTGCTCGTGTGGCGACGCCTATTTCAGATTTGGATCCAAGTCTCTATCTCTAACCAACCTTACTTGGGCATGTTTTGCTGCAGCTTCTCGTAAATCTAGCAAATTCGTTAGTTACGCAGGTTTACTTCGACTGGTTTATACGTACAGCCTGGAGCTCTTCCTTTGGTGGCTGCGTAGATGGCCAGCCAACCACAAGACCCTTCTCAGTCGAAGGCTTCGGGATAACATGGACTATCTGTTAGCATTGGTTTATTTCCCTCTTCGCATACGTACAATGGACGTGATCCACGACTTGATGTGCCATGCGGCCATTGTTCTGTAAAATGTTGTACTCCGCAGCACCCGTCGCGATAGCCAATTTTTTTGCAATAGGAAGAATATCTTGCAAATAGTCGTCGGGAAGCTCGTGCATCTTGGCGGCGTGGTACTTAGGGATCACAAGGCTATGGCCCTGCGAGCAAGGACCGATATCAAGGAAAGCGTACGACTTATCCGTTTCAAAGAGCTTCATGGAGGGAATTTTTCCATCAATGATCTTGCAAAAAATGCAGTTAGCATCGTGCGACATCTTAGATAATTGGCGGAACAAGGATTGAGTTGGCTTAAGTATGTTGGGCAAGCACCTAGAAAAGAGGTCGTGTGCAACAGAGGTGGGGTGGGTGTCGTGCGAGCCCGCCGAATTCCCTCCCAACGTCCGTGCATGAGTCTGTCACGTGGTTCACCAAATGACACGCGCACGTCTGGATGGACAGACAGTCGTGCCCTGGCGCACTTCCAAGTCTCCCCCACTCGTGCGCGATTTGTGACATTAAACAGACCTTCAGCGCTATTGCGGCGTCTTGGTTGTGCCCAGTCAGTCTCTTGTCTAGCATTTTTTTCTTTCTTTATACCTTGAAAAAAAAATCATGGCACCCACAGTATACTGGACGCCGCCGATGCGAACGGTGCCAAGCTCGATGGATGACTTGGAGCATGCCGTGGCGCCTAGCGCAAAGCCTGTACCAACACCGGAATCCGTACCTGATGTAACTCCATCATTATGTCTGTCACTCATCGAGTTCAAAGGTATGTTCTTACATACTGCTAAATACTTACGTGCGTAACCAGATATGCTACGTCAGTTCCGTGCAATAGATGATGGAGTAACGTTGCGTTTGAACCGCGCATTTGCTCAATCTCGTGACTTAGGATCTTCTTCGCCACCATCTCTATTGCAACGACATGACAAGTCCTTCTCCTCTTCTTCAGCTGCTGACTTGGGTCGTTCTACTTATGCCGTTGTCTCCGAAACGATGTGTGAGTCGATTTGGTCAGAACTCGCCCTACTATGGAAACGACGTGAGGATACCATACGATATTGCATTGATATAAATGCTCAGACACAGCAGCAGCGAAATGCGGCACCTCTGTCCCAGGATGACCGTCTCGATTTGGACCGAGCAAAGGCATCTCCTATCGAAACATCTGGGGTGTCTCTGAGTCGTGGGGAATCGACGGCTGATTTCACGACACGCCAACTACGAAATGAACTGAGCATCGAAGCTATTGTGCGAAGAAGATCATTGGATGGTACGTCACAGTGACTAAGGGATAGAATAGCTCATGCACCACTCTAGCATTTAAATCGCGATGCCGATTATTCAAGCCATCATTTAAATCATCATTAACTGACTCGGAGCGCGAGCTTGCGTTTTGGGAAGGACGCTAGGCGTCGCCCTCGGAGGTTGTCCCGATCATTATCCGAACATTGACTCTACAGCTACATCCTTCTCCAATCGTTAAGAAAATACGCACGGTGAAGAGCAGGTCTCGAGAACGAATGGTTATAAATAATTCCAATCCATGGAAGAGTTTACTCTACCAGTAAGAAAAAACCAGCCTATGCAACTTATGCCGCGCACTTTGTTTCCGCGTGATGCGCACGCATTTAAAGGCGCTCGGTCAGTAGCTTGGGATCCAAGCCATTGAATGAAATGTCATAAATCGTCTTGAATAGCGGGTACTCTTCGATCTTGCCACGCGATTGCAGAAACTCGTACACGTCCCTGGTTGTCTCCGTGCCTTGTAGCTTCTGGCCGTTCAAGAGCTCGGCCTCCAGTACATTGAATGGCTTGCCTGTCTTCACAAAAGCTTCAGCACACTTGCGGTTACGACCACCATAGCATGTAGTTATGAGATCGGCAACACCGGCACTTGTTTCGGTGAAAGTTTCAGGCCGCACATCTTTGAAGAACTCGAGCGCAAAACGTCGCATCTCCATTAAACCGATACGCATGATGGCGGCCTTTGCATTACCACCCCAACCAAGACCATCAACGAAGCCGGCACCCACTGCGATGATATTCTTCAATGCACCGCACAGACTCACACCCGCGACATCTTCAATCATGCCCACACGGAACTTTGGCGTGTCAAAGAGCTTGACATAATACTCAGCCAACGCGCGTTGGTGTGGACGATATCCGACAGTTGTCTCCGAAAAGAGACCAGACGCTACTTCATTCGCAATGTTTGCGCCACTTAAGGCTGCACAAGGAATGCCGAGTGCCTTTTCGATCACGTCAGGGAAAATGCTGATGTTCTTGTCAGCGACTTCCACACCCTTAATCATTGAGATAGCATGTGCATCAGGCGCCAAAGCATGCTTGAGTGACTTGCAAACGTTCAGAATAAACTGCAAGACAGGATGTTAGCTATCGTGTCTCTGTCACGTACACATGAAAGTGTGATTAAGCACGTACCTGATGTGGAAGGACAAAGACCAGCAATGTGGCATCACGAGCAGCTTCTTCGGGACTGGGAGTCGCGACAACATTTTCCGGAAGCTTGGCATGAGGTAGATATTTTGTGTTGACGTGATCCTCGTTGATAATGCTGGTCAGTTTGCGACCATCGACCTATTAAGTTTGTTAGGCACCCTGCACTTTTGCAATTATCGAGTTGCGTACGTACAATTTCCTCGTACACATACATGTGTACGATCGGTTCAAAGACATCCGAGTGGCGGGCAGTATTGAACCCTGCCATGTTAGACGGTCTACTACAACAGGCATGTCACGAAACCCATCACGTACCTGCAATTTTTGCAATTGCGCTACCCCTGACTTGTGTCAGTCCAGTTTTCGCACATTTTCAAAAATAAAAAATACATACCAGTTACCAGAGCCGATGATAGCAACCTTTTGCTTGTGTGCGACCATAATGCTACTGAAAGTCCGAGAACTTGGTGTACGACAAGCTAGGAGACGAAGCGGGGTTAATGAGCACCCTCCTTTCATGCTACCAAAGAAAAATTGTTTAGACGCCGGGACTCTGCCGATTGGATATTAATAAACATTAATACGCCTGCAGAGGGTGCTGAATGGATACCGACGTTACGAAGCGCACCAATCAAATGGAAAGGATACATAATACAGCTCCAGTACAATGCACGCACAATTGAATGTGCATGCGAAAGTGTGCTGGGTAGAAGGCGAAATGGATAAATAAATGGCTGCTAAACAGATCGGATCTGGTTTAATTGCGTCTCAAATGGCGCAAAAGACGCTCCTGATCCATTGCAGATTGTCGCCGTGCTGGCAAAGACTGGGACAATTGTCAGGAGCCGACATGTAGAAGGGGATATTTGAACACTTACTGTTTCAAGGATTTGCAAAGTATTGTACACAGATTGAAGTGTTGCCTCTGCGCGGCTTTTTGCATCCATATCATTCCGCAGGGGCTGTCCACGGGCAATGGCAGGGAAACGTGCATGCTGTTTGGACTTACGCAGTCTCTGTTGACGAAACTCTTCTTTGGCATCCGCTAAAGATTTCAGTGCTTCCGCACGTCTTTTCAAGGCTTGCGCATATGCGATAGGGACGGTTTTTCGACAGTCCACGACACGCTCCGTCTCTTCGTCCACACTATCGGACAAAGACTGAACTCGCTGAGAAAGAGCTTCGTTGAATGGCTCCATAGCTAGTTGAGAATGTCAATTTTTACAGGTTTTTAAAACTCACCTGCTTCTTGTTTTGCATAGTCAGAGAGTGCAAGGCCATTGATGTGCACATTAGGTATGAGACGTGTGCGAGCAGCATAGATCCACTGCGAAACATATAAGCTGGAATATACGTACGCGAGAAAGGGCATGATTCATTGTATCTTGCAATGAAGCAGCATTTCGGCCGCGTGTACGCAATCGTTCGGAGCCAATATCAAGCGCATATGCATGAACCGCGTGCACGATGAAGTCAAGATCACTGGGATGTTCCAAGTCCACAGGCGGAAGTTCCTTGGGCATGATTCTTTTTTTCCGGAGATCTGGTATCAGCCTGAAATCCTCAAAGAACGGTAGGACGGCTAACACTGTGAGCTTGTGTGGACTAGGCCAATACGGCAGCAAGACGATTAGGCACTTGCTGCTCACCCCAATAAATTATACACGACGCGCCCATAGTTTCGGAGTCGATGCTTACGTCAGCTACACGAAAGTACCTCCTCCTTGAGGGCTAGAATGACACCTCGACCCTGGCCTTGTCTGCTTGCTACATACAAGGTGCGTCGGGGCACGGCCCATGTCACGTCGGAACCGAAGCGCTCTTCAGTCTGTGGACTTTGATACAGACGAGAGCGTGTCTGTTCAACTCGATGAAAACTATGATGATGGTCTTGCTTTGACAGGATCTGGTGTATGGAGCTCGAAAGGACCTAGCGAAGCAGGGCCTCGAGTCAGCGTGCAAAAGACCGCCGTATTACACACAAAGTGGGCATGGCGGGGACTCGTTGATGCAAGCAGCATTGGAGGTGCTGTACTATTGATGAAATCGTACGTGAATGCGACAAAGAGGGGACAAACTCACAGCGCAGATCACACGAGCTGCGCGTCGGCATTCTCAAAGGACTGGTTCTGAGCGGGATTATCTGCACGGTCGTATATATATGCAGTTTGTCTCTGATACCCACATGGGAAATGACCTCGAACCGTGACAGTGCATGGCCGGACATGTCTCATGCAACGGATCGGAAGGACGCGTCTGCTTCCACATGGTTCGGCTCTGTGGGGAATGTGTTTTGGCTTTACCCACTAATTACTGGAAGCTATTTGATCGCTTCGACATGGAGTGTTGGCATCGCTGAAGCTGCATTCATGGCGCAAGGTATCAAGCCGCATCCCAAAGGCGGGAGTGAGACTGCATGGATCGAATACGCCGTCCGCACGGTGTTAATTCTTAACTACTCATTGATCTGCTTTGCATTGCAAAACTTGCCCGTCGTGGGTCGCATTTTATCTTTCCTGGTTATGAGCTTTGTTGATGGATTTTTTTGCTTCGAGCAAATTTGGTCCGTTCGCGGTTGGCCACTGGAAAAGCGGCTGCGCTTCGCCGAGTCGCACTGGTCTTTTCTCATGGGATTTGGCATCCCATCGACTATGATCTCTTTCTTCCACCCTAGCGGTCTTCTCAATTTGATGCTTTTCATGCTTGTATTTCCTATTTGTACGCTACTCGCTTACCTAGCCGTGCCACAGCCTCAAAGCACATCATTTGGTGCGCAGACTGCGATGCTTCCCTCTACGATGCACGGTCGAACACACGAGCCGCATCTGTCCCTGTTCTTACCAGCGCGAATTCCTTTGTTCTGGCCAACGGTCCGCGTCCGCCGCTGGCTTTTGTCGCGCATACCACCTGCTGTGCCTCCTAAGCCAATCGGTGTAGGCATGCCCCGACGATCCATGTCGACAATGCCCGCTCCTACAACGGCATTACCACGCCGGTCTGCAGCTTCATTCGTCGGCGGTGCATGGTCAAGCACGCCGAAAGGACGGATGGTATCTGCACCTGTGCTTGACAAAGCGTCAATGAGTTATGAGCATAATACGAACAAAGGGAATCCATTGCATGCTTCAGCAGTAAGCATTCCCATGTCTGAGGCATTAGAAGCGCGAAAAATGCAAAAGCGTGCCTAAGAAAGACGACTATGGAAGATCCTTGTGCAAGTGTAGGTTGCGGGATGAGGCGCCAACATGGAGACGAATATTACCGTCTGGACGCAGCCATTGTTGTGTGGACGTGTTCCAAATGGAAAGGTCATAGTGACTCAGATGATGTGATATAGTGCGATTTTGGCCGGCAGGAATCCACACACGATCAAATGCTCGTAGCACACGTGGCGGCTCGCCGCTCTTTTTAGGGAATCCGACGTACAGTTGGGGCACTTCATGTCCGTCGAATTTACCGGTATTCTCAACCTGGAACGTAACGTTGTAGGCGTTCTTGAACAGCCACGACGGCAGTCCAGTGGTGGCATTCTTGTGACCCCAGTGGTCATTCCAGTTCTTTAACTTCGCGTCGCCCACGTAGGCAACATCTAAGTTGTGGTATTTGAACTGCGTGTACGAGAGACCGAAGCCGAACTCGAAGCGAGGCGAGATATTCTTGTGATCGAACCAGCGGTAATCAACCATAAGGCCCTCGGTGAAATTGATCTGAGGTTGGTGTATCTTGCTGTTGTACATTACATCGGCCGGATAGTGCTTGCGCTCCTTGGCTATAGTGTACGGAAGACGACCAGAAGGATTGTAGTCCCCGTACAATACGTCGACGATTGAGCTGCCGCTTTCAGAGCCAGGTAAATTTGCCCAAAGCACCGCAGTGACATTCGGGTGCTCAATCCAGTCTTCCATCAGCACAGGACCGACAGAATGCACGATGACCACCGTGTTGTTGTTCACCGACGCAACACTCTTGATCAGTTGCTCACCACTATTCCACAACGTTAGGTTGTTTCGATCTCCCATGTTGGCCGACTTGTTCTGCGGATGCGACTTCGGGACAGAGCCAAATCCTTCACCAGACAAGGACGTCACAAACACGAGCGCCACATCTGTGTAATTTGCGACCTTCTTTGCATTCTCGTGATTAAAGTCATCGAACGACCAGTTCACACCGGTATTGTTCTTGCGGGCACGCGCTTGAAGTGCCTCGTAGGGCGAAATCAAGTACGAATATTCCACAGAACCAGAGCCCCAGCCTTCGCCCAGGGCACCGTACGGCCATCCAATCCGATCGTCCCAGTAGTTTGGACCAAGTGGGAAAGGACTGGCATCAGAGCCGACGATTGCGATCTTTCTGGGTTTCTTCAGGGGCAGTGTCTCATTCTTGTTCTTAAGCAAAACAGTGCCAGCATTCACCACGTCACGAGCGATGATGCTGTGATTTTTGGTGGCATCGACGTGCGCGTTCGTCATCGGATCATTGATGTCCCAGAAGTTGAAATTCGTCTTAGGGAAATCTTTATCCTGGCCTACCAAGTAGTAGCCTGCAAGAACACGAGTCGCCATGTCACGTACACGCCACTCTGGGACAGAGCCATTGGATACAGCGTGCGTCAAGTTTGGCCCCCAGAAAGAAGAGTTCGTATGAAGTTCCTGACAACAATGTGCATCGCCAGGCATCGACATATCAAGACCAGCAAGAGCTGATGCTACGCCCGAGTGATGCGCACCCCAGTCCGTCATAATATAACCTTGGAAGCCAAGCTCTGTCTTGAGGCGCTGATTGATAAGAAGTGAGCTTTGTGAAGACCACGAGTTGTTCACAAGGTTGTAAGCAGTCATAAATGCCGCAGCGCCTGCAAAGGCTCCCCGCATGAACGGATGCATGTAGATCTCGCGCTCTGTGCGCTCATCTACGTTCGATGAGCCCGTATTTCGAAAGTGCTCTTGTTCATTTGCGGTGTAATGCTTGACGGTTGCCTGCACGCCCTGAGACTGGATACCACGCACATGATGGTGTGCGCCCTCGCCATTCAGATAAGGGTCCGCACCAAACCCTTCCCAATTACGCCCAGCAGAGGGTGCTCTCATGACATTGACCATAGGTCCAAGGTGCACGTGAATGCCCTTCGTGCGGAACTCGTCACCAATCGCCTGGGCCCGCGCATACATCAAGTCTTTGGAGAAGGTTGCTCCCACAGTAATGGCAGGAGGAAACACCGTCACAAGATCTACGCCGCGCGGTCCCGTGGGACTGTCATGCACACACAGCCCAGGAAACCCAATCTTTTTAACGGGGCCAATGTTACCCACACAGAGACCGTTACCAAACCCAGTTCCTGTCACAATTTTAACCATATCATCCATACTCAGCTTCGCTAGCGCGTTGCGCGCGCGCTCCACAGGTTCAGCCCACACCCCACGTCCCGTGGTGTTGGGACTGTGAAGGTAAGGAGGGCTGTGCGGGAAATTATCACTACCAGCAAATGGTACATGATGGATCTTGGGAAGCCCCTTTGCCGTGTCTGGCATTTCATGACCGTCGGAATCGTCACGGCGAACCCATCCTGCTTGGGTACAGCAAACTACGCCTATCACCCACACCAAAAGCTGAAGCCAATGCATGGTGGGAGTGATTCACGTCGTTTGAGTATACATTGGCACTTATTCAAATTAGTCTTGTTCACCAGAGGAAACCCTGCTCGGTAGGTTTATATTAGGAACCATTACCGCTAAATACATGCATGCTGCAGTTGTCTTTGCCTAATAAAATGGACCCTAGCATGCACATACGTGAATTTGGTGACATGTATTCTCACGTGATGCAAACTTCCTGACCCCATCACGCGAGCTCACTGCCGAACGACCGTGCGCCATCAAACGTTTTACGCACAACCACTGAACCAGGTTGAGACGAACATGTCAAGCCAGGATACTTCATTCCATATTCAGTAAGTCTACTAGCACTAACCATAGACCACATCCAGCAAAAGGTATGTGAAATAAAGGATACTTACGGTTGAGACAACAACCCGCGTGCTGATTCACACGAGCATGATGCTGTAAGTGGCGCTATCCATGCGCCACCAGGCATCCAAAAGCTTGACGAGCAAACGGCATCGCAGTTGGAGGCACCGAAATGTAAGTATGCTTGTAGTCGCAGTCTCTAAAATTTCACAATCAGCCGATGAGGAGCTACAGAAACGCTCGGAGGAACTCAACAAATGAAGTAAGCTTTGCAACCTAGATGTATCAAACCCGGGTTGGACGCTGATTAAAATCAGTGTGAATGAACTAAAATGACAACAAAGCTGCAGATGGGTTTCGTATGCGACGCCAACCGGCCCATGCACCAAACGATACAAGGCTTACGATGCCCATAGCCCGTAGAACCAGAGCAACGATCAAGGCACGACGGACACATGAACTATGGTGCGGTTAGTAGCGGCACATGTGTAGCGCAAGCACGTACTAGAATGCGGCGAGAGTGAGACCCGACCAATGAGCCTGGCGTTCTAACTCAGTTCCGATACACTGTGCCCATTTACGCAAAATGGCTCGATAGCGCCAACCAAAAATCCAAATCCAAAAATTGATATCCGGGTAACCGAAACGAGGGAACACCTCCACTATGCTTGGTGCCTTACATGCTACCCCAGACGAGGTTGCAGTTGGTGAGCCAAATAGCCACGACGAAGGAGAGTGCGAAAGGACGGACTTGACCGCATGTACAATCAATGCTTCATGTGCATGTCTTTCCCTCTGGTACGTCGCCATGTGGGCGAGAAAGTCGAGAGACATGCCCAGCGTGAGACCCCAAAGTTGCAATTGGGGGGTCGTTTCTGCGAGGTACGCACGCTGGGATTCATCAAGCAGGTGTGTTTCCTCTGCTTCCTCACTAGCGGGCAAGCCTGGTTTTTCCGGTAGAGAAAAAATGTCCTTGGCTTCCTTGAACGCCATGGCCGTTGGTGCATTAGGCAGCTGGATAGTGCGGAACGTCATTTTGCCGATCAAGAGCCCAAGAAGCAACCGCATGTTGGAGTTTTGTGGCATATGCCGTGCGACTTCAACATGCAGCTTGCCCCAGTTCGGCGTAGGTGTAAAGAGCAGATAAAGCGGGATCCAGTGCAGGGAAGCAACTTCGCTCAGTTGCAAATTCGGCACAGGAGAGAATGGAGAAAAGTGTATAAATACATAGGGACTCAGAATCATAAGCAAACGCTTCCCGAGACTGCTTGTGATTTCTCGGTCCTCTAAATGGCCCACATGAAGAAACTCTTTGTCGGCAAGATCGATGCCCACTTCTTCCCATGTTTCACGCATTGCCGTGTATAAGCCATTCTCATCTTCTTCGTCTCTCCGACCGCCAGGAAATGCAACATGAGAGGACCAATTGTCGTTCGGGCGCACAGCACGTTGAATGAACAAAAGCTCAGGCGTGCCGCGCTGCACCCAGGGTAGCGCAAAGAATTGGCGCAAGCGTGCATCCACGCCCATTTTTCCATTTGCATCCTGTTGCATGGTAGATGGAAACAGGTGAGAGTCCTCTTCCATCACTTGACCATGCCGCCATTTAGCTCGGAGCCACGCCTCATCTTCAGCCGTTGGCCGTACATGAAAAATTAGTGCGACACTCGCACGCCTTGGCTGCGTCGGAGGACTTTCAAGAACACGAGGAGATACTTTTGATATTCTTACGAGGCCATGCTGCAAGTGTGCTAGCAAGTGGGCCGACATGATACGTTGCCTGAGGGCAAGCCAAGCCGAATGCTTCTCACCAGATCCGGTTCCACGCGGTTCGCCAAACTATGACATGTGGAGGCTGGATATATTGGGTAGCTTGCCCCATCGAATCCCCCCACTTGTTTGGACAAGGGTCTGAAGGAACCCAGACTAGTCAAGTGCGTCACTGCAATTATTTTTGATTCATCGCGTTAGACATTCCTCGACGCCGCACGCGAAACTCAACCCTCTTAATCGACGCTTGAAACAGCACTGCAACGCGAGCAAGGGCGATAAGCAGATACGCAATTTGTTTCTTCCCTTCAAAAGATAGGATGGGAAAGCACTATTGTGGTACGTCATCTGTGAACTAACCTCCGAAAGACTACTGCGATGTTTTTTTGACTCACGACTCGACATCAGTTCGAAAAGCTCACAACTGCGGTCGAAATCATTTGCAGAATGTGCGTGACTATTATGCATCTATTTCTCCGTATGAAATGCAAGCCATTGCAGACAGCATTTTAAGGGAGTACCAGAAGCGAGGTCTCCCGCCCCCCATGGAGTTGGTCGCGCCTCAATTGGCATACAGACTGCCTCCTCCCTCGCTCATGCCGAATGGCCGCGCACCTTTCATGGGGGGCGCGGCTATGCGCCCACCGCCTGGGATGCCTGCCCCAGATTTCTCTAAGCCTCCGCCTGGAGTGCCGCTGCCGGACTTCTCCAAGCCCCCTCCTGGCATGCCGCCGCCAGACTTTTCCAAGCCACCACCTGGCTTGATGACACCTGACTTTTCGAGGCCACCTCCTTCTATGACACGACAGACTCAGCCACTACCGCCCCGACCTGCGCCATCGCGATCGTAATCCGAGTAAACATCAGTCTAGTATGATACCCCATTGCCGTGGTCCCTATTCATGGTTCATTGGTTGAGGAAGCGCTTAATTTGTGTTTCGAACGCTTACCTCCCTGTGCAATTTTGGCCTTACGCTTATTTCGCTCGCGCTGTTCGCCAAACTTCTCGTCATGCAGTTCCATCGATGCCACACGCTTAGCAGCTGAAATATGTGAGAGACGATCAAGCACTTGTGCTTCAGGCAATTCGAGTTCATCTAGTCTCTTGTGGATTTTAGCCTCGATGGCTTGGATCAATTCGACATCATGCTCAGTGACGAAACTGACGGCCCAGCCACGTCGACCTTTTCGTGCTGTTCTACCCACACGATGAATATAGTCTTCCCACGCGGCCGGTACATCCCAATTTACGACGAGTTCCACATCAGGTACATCCAATCCACGGCTGCCGACATCGGTCGATATCAAAATCGGAACGCGGCGCGCGCGAAACATTTGTAGATTGTGCAAACGTGTGAACTGAGGAAGCATTGAATGTAAGGAGACATTTGGTATGCCCAACTCTGTAAGCATACGCGATAGTAGCTCAGCATTTTTGCATCGAGATACAAATATGATAGTAAGAGGAAATGAAGGCTCTTCGCCGCCCTTTATTTTCGGTGCCTTATGAGTTCGATACACATCTGACAACTCAGCATGGACTTTGACCTTGTTTTCGCATGGTGGATTGTTCAACAAATACACAAGATACGGCTCGCGCATGTGGGACGGTACAAGTGTGTATTGTTGTATGAGGGAGTCTGGAGTGGACGTGTCCATGTCAATCTTTCGAAGCAGAGGCGGTAGTTTTCCTGGCTCTGGCGTCTTTTCTGTAAGGCGTTCAATTTCTGGCGTTAGCGTGGCAGTGAATAGCAGTGTCTGGCGCATGTGTGCAGGAGGCAGGATCGAAAACAGGTATGCAAGTGCAGGTGCAAACGTAGGTGAAAGGAGCCGATCAGCTTCATCAAGCACGACAAATTTACATCGCTCAAGACCCCACTCCTGAGCCGCTCCTGAAGATAGCAGGTCTACAAGGCGACCAGGCGTTGCCACAATAATATGTGGCCGTTGCTCTCCTAACTCATTCGCTTGTCTAGTCATGTCCATACCACCCAAAACAAGCGCACACTTCAGCCCCATGCGACTCCCTTGACCAACCGCAAGAAATTGCTCGTGTAACTGCACACCCAACTCGCGAGTGGGTGTTAATATTACTGCATATCCACCGACCGTGTCTTTGAATAGATTGTGTAGAATTGGCAAAGCAAATGCAAGCGTCTTACCAGAACCCGTCTCCGCACCTCCGATCACGTCGCGTCCTTCTAAAATCGCCGGAATGCATGCTGATTGAATTGGTGTCGGCACATTTATGGCCACCATCCTCAACGCCCGGACAAGAGGCGTACATATACCCAGCGCCGAAAAGTTTTTTGCATCTGCTTGATCCGACATAGGATCCTTGTTACACGATGTCAGTGCGCGCGCAAAAAAAAAAAATCAAAGTATTCAAAATGAATGTAGCGGCCGCATGCCACACGCACCCTAACAAAAAAAAATCTTGTCTCGCCCGCATGGTCGTCCACGCGCAGATGAGACACGTACTTATCACGTGCATTGGTCGAAGCCTGCACTGGAGCCGCCACTTTTAACTTTATTTCACACAGTATGACGGCACCAGCAACGGAGCTATATGCAGCGGCGTACGTGATCAAGCACTTCTCACCATCAGGGACTTTTGCTGTATGTGACTCCCTCTATATCTCTAACAAGATAGTAATTCCTATTGGTACAGCGACCACATCGGTGGGTGCGTATATCGCCGAATGCCAGCGAGTATTAAGCTCAATGGCCGATGAGGGAATCCATTTTGAGGTGAGTTCGTTCATCAAGATTTTAACGCTTGTGCAGCTTCAGTATGTTTTAATCTCGCTAATATATGCAGTGGCTATGGAACGAACGTAGAGGGGCCAATTTCGGCAGTCTGGCGTGCATTGCAAAGATGCCACGAGGCTGTGCATGCTATGGGCGTTGAGCGGATTGCGACAGACATCCGGCTGGGAACGCGCACAGATAAGCAGAATGATGCTCCAGAATGGTCAAATGGGCTGACAGAGAATCAGCGCAAACGTGAGAGTGTCTTGCGTCGTCTCGGTTAGATTTTAAAAGATTTTTTTTGCCATCTTTGGGCATTAACGTGCATATCGAGTCTTTCCGTAATTGTGTAGCTTAAAAGGGGTGGAGAGGTATGACGAATCTCCTAAGTGTCTTTTGCTCAAATTAGGTCAGAATTTAGCATCGGTGCGTGTACTCCTTCCTCCGACTCTTGATGTCTTGCACACGCCGAGCTCAACTAGGCCGAACGATCTTAGCACGAAACTATGCAACAGGACGAGCACCATGCTCTTTGTACAAAAAGCCAACTCATCCTGACATGCCAAACACTTCGCCCTCTTCTGACTTGGGATGCATGCTACATCGATTCAGTGAAACAACGCTTGGAACGTATGTGCGCCCTCCTGTTGTGTTCTCGCACGGTCGAGGTATGGATCTGTACGCCAAGCTTCCCAAAGAAAATGGAGGCAATCGTCGCTACCTAGACTTTACGGCAGGTATTGCTGTCAATTCACTCGGGCATGCAGATCATCAAATCGCCGAGCTTGCTGCTGAGCAAGCGAAACAGCTGGTTCACTGCAGCAATCTATTCCTTAACGAATGGAATGGAGAGCTCGGATACCGTTTAGCAGCCATGACGCGTCAACACGGTGGACTGGGTCTTGAAAGGAATGCGCCACCAGCTGCGCAGGGACAAGACTTGCGGACTTTTGTGGCCAACAGCGGAACGGAAGCCAACGAAGCTGCGCTTAAGTTTGCGCGCAAAGTGGCCAAGCCCAGCAGTAAGGTACTCGTGGCCTTTCAAAACGCATTCCATGGTCGTACCATGGGTGCTCTATCTGTAACACCGAATCCGAAGTACCAAAGTCCGTTCATGCCTTTGATCGGCGAAGTGCGTGTAGGCGCACTCAACAATATGAGTGAAATTGAGTCTCTCGTACGCGATGATGTGGCAGGTGTGATCGTCGAACCTATTCAAGGAGAAGGCGGGATTCTTCCTGCGCAAGTTGATTGGCTTAAGGCTCTTCGCCAACGATGCACGCAAGTCGGCGCCACGCTCATCTATGACGAGATCCAATGTGGTTTGTTCCGTACTGGCACCATGTGGTGCCATTCAACTATGCCAGTCGAGGCACATCCAGACATGGTCACAATGGCTAAACCGCTGGCAAACGGGTTTCCTATTGGAGCCGTGCTGATGCGTCCTCACGTCGCACAGGCGATTGTCGCAGGTGACCATGGAACGACGTTCGGTGGTGGTCCATTTACGTGCAGGATAGCTCATCATGTTCTTGGGCGTCTATCCGAGCCAAGTCTGATCCAAAATGTTCGAGCTATGTCAGAGCACCTTGTATCACGCCTCAGGCTGATTGGCGAAATGTTTGATGATCTCGTGCAACGTGAGACCTGCCCTCGTGGTCGAGGTCTACTGCTAGGCTTCAGCATGCGAAACGCTGCACATGCTGCTCAGGTTGTGAAGCTGGCGCGTGAGCGAGGCGTCCTTTTCCTCACGGCGGGCCATGACTCATTGCGTTTTGTGCCAAGTCTCAACGTACAACAGGAGCAGATCGATGAGGCAATGGATGTTCTTGAAAGTGCGCTGGTAGTACTTCGGGAATCTATCTAGACTGCTGAACATTCTCTTCAATGATGGCATCATTGATCTCTGCAAGTGGTATCATTTCCTTAGGATCAACCAGCTTGTACTCGCTTACGAAGAGAAAGAAGTGGCGGTATGAGGTATTGAGGTGCACCTCCAATCTCAGTGCGCAAACTTGGGCAAAGTGATGATTGTATATGTGTGCATAGATACGAAAAAGACGGCGTAGGATCGCTTTGACGCGATCAACAAAGTTGGGTGGAAAGTCTGTGCTGCTGTTTACTGGGAAAAGTGTCTCGTCATCGATCTGTGCTTGTGTCCAGTTCAGCAGGCACTCAATATAATCAGGCGCAGACAGTCGTGTTGAGCGGCGGTATTTGACTGACGTCGGGTCTTGCCAATGGTATTCAAACCGCGGACCCGCACACATCACAGGACACTCGCGAGATGTACACTGTATAGTCAGGCTCGACTCTGCACGAAAAGGAGAAAAGTTTGTTAACACGTACAAATTCAGTTAGTGTCCCGTACAAAATATTCAGGTGGTTGAAAAAATCGACAGCTGCATGTCAGATTCATGTATATGAACATTTTTGTTTTGACAACATACTGTGTAAAGCAAGCCACTCCTCGAAAAGTTCGCCGTCAGGAATCCTCACAGCCACGCGCAAGTTGCCGCTCCCCAACGTCGATTCGGCGAGTCGCCGCAGTTGACTATGTTAATCTCACCACGACCGTGTACATACTAAGCACGACTTCCTCCATTTGGCAAGCTTTTCTTTGAAATATATGCACCCGGACGCGAGAGTCTGCGTCAGATAGCTGACTCTGGAACGTACCCAAGCATCGACGCCATGTCAGTAGTTGCTCTGAGCGTGTATGTGTTGGTGTGTATCAACCTCCCAACACAATCGCTCACCGACACACGCGGTGTGAAAGTTCACGTGACTACATCGGCAACTCACTACCCTTGTCTGATACTCGAACCTTATCTGAGAAGCTGTAAGACAGTTAGCTCGTCGACCCGAAGTCTAGGAGCTCGGTGCGACCATGAGCGGAACACGACGTAGCCTGGAAAATTACGATCCTGCCGAGCAGGAGACCCTCATGTATGTGAAGATGCATCTACGAGTCACACACTCACACGTCAGATCACATCATGTTGATGCTGATGAGTACGGTCGTCCTATTATGCATTCCGAACCAAGTCACCCACCGCAGGACATACAGCCCGCGCGTCATGGGCGTACCGTCATAAACCATGGGGATTTGGAACAAACAGGACGCCCAGAATGGCTTGTGCGGCTCGAGAGGCTCCCAACGCACAGACGCGTCACACTGAAAATTATATGTTTGATTTTGATCGCGCTTCTTCTGGCGGCACTGTTCTCTTTTGCACTTAGTCCGTCGGAGAATGAGCCATCGTTGTGGCCAAACAAACCCCACGGTGAGTTGAAGCAGTCAGCACCGAAGACTGAGACAATGAAACCAAATGCATTTCCAACTTATATCGGTTACCCCGGATCGTACTCCTCAGGCGCCCCGGCCGCTTTTGCAAATGACATGAAGCCGGCAGCCTCACCCACGCGCGGTGTAGAACCGATTCAAACGGCTCTTGCGCATTTTGACAAGTTCAATCCGTTCCGACACATGGGCCCCTTGTCACCATACTATTCCGCTCAACACGGCAATGTGGACAATGCTCGGTTCCTAGCGACGCCTGTATCAGCGAACGGCACTTGTACTCTGTCTCAAGTTCATATATTACACCGACATGGATCGCGTTATCCTACAGGTGGCTCGCAGGCTTCCCTAGTGGCAAACATGCTTGCGTCGAAGCCAAGAGGCGAGAAGGCGCCACTGTCTTTTACAGGGCCCCTGGCCTTTCTTAATACTTATCAATATCAATTGGGCGAAGAGCTTCTCGTCCCCCTAGGTCGTGAACAGCTTCACATGTCTGGTATCAAAGCTGCGATCGACTATGGGCGACTTGCTGAAAAAGATTTGGCCGAAAACAAGCGCTTGTTTGTTCGGACTGGAAGTCAGCAACGAATCGTTGACAGTGCTCTTGCATGGTCCACAGGATTTTGGGGTAACTCATGGGTGAACAAAACAGACTTTGAAGTTCAGATCGAGGAGCCTGGATTCAATACAACATTAGCGCCGAACTTTGCTTGCAGTGCCGCAGCCGACTCGTTCAAAATTCAGGAATGGATCGAGTCGTACTTGGGCAAAGCTACCGCACGGCTTCAACAATATGTACATGGCGCTGAGATCACGCCCATGATAGTGTATGGGATGCAGCAGTTGTGCTCATATGATACTGTTGCCTTTGGACGCAGTGATTTCTGCTCTCTCTTCACGGAAGAGGAATGGCTTGGATTCGAGTTTACATGGGACAAGCGTTTCTTTTTTGATTATGGTCCTGGGAATCAGGTTGGTCCGGCAATGGGTCTCGGCTGGCTGAATGAGTTTGTGAGCCGTCTTACTCGGACTCCGTGGAATTCGACGACTCAGACGTCAGAAAATGCCACATTCAATGCTCACGCAGACCTATTTCCCGTGGACCGCGCAATCTATGCGGACTTCACGCACGACTCAGTCCTAACTAGCGTCCTCGCAGCGCTTCGCCTACCAGAATTTTCAATTGCGCCTAAGCTTGATGATAAACACCGTGCGTTCCGCACGTCTCAGGTTGTGCCATTCGGTGCAAGGATGGTGTTTGAAGTCTTTGACTGTCCGACACCAGTTCCACCTCCCAGTGCGTTGGAGCATCGTCGGATTCCGCTCAAAGCATATCCACCTGAACAATACCTGCGCATGAAGCTGAATGATGCGATTGTGCCACTCAGCGGCTTGTCGCAGTGCGAAGACAGGAAAGATGGACTATGTACGTTGTCAGGCTTTCTTGATTCCCATGCGGATCGAAACAACCAGGGATGGTGGGATCGCTGTCGTGGCTAGATGACATAGGCTGTGTGTATCTATATGTATACTAGAATGGCACAAAAGTCGTTGATTAACGCGTGCGTCCATTGTGAAGAGCAATGTCCCCAGCACCATTCATGGGTCCACTACAACTTAGGACACTTTCCGATGTGGACTGGCTCGTTGTCATCAGCTGTTGCGCTGCCTTCTTTGCCTGCTCGTGGTCGGCTCGCGCCTTTTCGAGCGTGCTAAGATAGGCTTCGTCGACACCCCCCGTTACATACTCGCCATTGAAAATAGAACAATCAAACTTGGTAATCGCAGGGTTCAATGATCGCACAGCCTCAACCAGTTGCTCCAAAGACTGGTAAATCACAGCATCAGCTTGAATCGTCTTGGCAATTTCCTCGACGGATCGGTCATGTGCAACTAACTCACTGCGACTGGGCATGTCAATGCCATACACATTTGAATGGCGGATTGGAGGCGCACAACTAGCCATAAATACTTTTTTCGCTCCGACATCACGAGCCATTTGAATGATCTCCCGCGATGTTGTGCCTCGAACAATACTGTCATCGACAAGCAAGACGCTCTTCCCAGAGAACTCAAGCGCCATGGCATTCAGCTTGCGACGCACATTTTTACGGCGCGAGCTTTGACCTGGCATTATGAAGGTCCGTCCAATGTAACGATTCTTGACAAATCCTTCGCGGTATGGGATTTGCAGTGTCTGAGCCAGTTGCAGAGCGGCGACACGAGATGTGTCCGGCACGGGGATGACCACATCGATACGCTCACCTTTAGCGAGAAGCTCTGCTTCGACCTGTTTAGCAAGACTGTCACCCATCGCCATGCGACTACGGTACACGCTTACGCCATCAATAACACTGTCCGGGCGTGCAAAGTATACATATTCGAAAATGTCTGGCGTAAATGTATTAGGGGCGGGCATCGTTACAAGCTTGCGACGAGTCACATTCTTAGGGGTCACAATGACAGCCTCTCCCGGGTTTATATCTTCAAAGTCCTCGTACCCAAGCGAATCAGCCACAACGCTTTCGCTAGCAAAGCAATAATCATAGCCGTGACCTTCGCTCTGCGGCGTCTGCGATTTGCGCTTACACATACCCAATGGACGGATTCCATGCGGGTCTCGGAATGCAATGATACCGAAACCAGCTAGTGTTGCAACGCACGTATATGCACCCACAGCTTCCTTCATCATCGCTTGCAGAGCTGTAAATATATCGTCTTCATTAATGCGGAACTTGCCAGTACGCTGCAAGTGATGCGCAAATAAATTGAGCAACAACTCCGAGTCCGAATCTGTGTTGACGTGACGATGGGCTTCAGAATCCAGCATGGTCCGAAGTTGGTCTTGATTCACGGTATTTCCATTGTGTGCAAGTACAATACCGTACGGACTGTTAACATAGAACGGCTGGGCTTCCGCATGTGCAAATGAACCTGCTGTTGGATAACGGACATGTCCCACGCCCATTGTGCCAACCAAATTGGCAATATTACTGGGCTCAAATACATCGCGGACCATACCGTTTGCTTTCACTTGATAGAAACGTCCTTTAGGTCCGCATGTCACGATGCCAGCCGCATCTTGTCCACGATGCTGAAGGACGCCCAAGCCTTCGTGTAGCTCTGTTGCTACGTGCCCCTGCTGCAACAGTATCGCGATAATTCCGCACATGTGGCCAGAGAGGGATGAAAATACTGGGGTGATATGAAAAAGGCGGTGTGTGCTTGGGTCTAAGGTTAATTTTCGTCCACGTGGTTTTTTTTTTTTTGGTTTGCTAGCGATTCCTACGATGATACATTTTTTTTTCTGGTTCGAGATGTTTCATTTTTGAATTTCCAAGACCCCAACAACAATTTAGACTTACATGTCAACGACATTCCCTAGCCGATCGGCTAGAGATTATCCAAAGCGTCGGAACGAACGCAGAGTTCCACCATGGCTTCATTTTGCAGCAGGTGGTGCAGGTGGCATGTGTGGAGCCATCATTACATCACCGTTGGATGTTGTCAAGACGAGATTACAGTCTAATTTGTACAGTGGTCGGTTCGCTGTGGAAGAAAGCCATCGTAGTGTTCTAGGTCTCTGTACTCGTGGTGCTCTTCAGTTTGTTGATACGGGGCGACTCATAGTCGAAATTTCTGTGCGTGAAGGTACTCAGGCTTTGTTTAAAGGTCTTGGTCCTACACTCGTGGGTGTAATTCCAGCTCGAGCGATCAACTTTTACACGTACGGCAATGGAAAGCGGATCCTTTCAGACTTTTTCGAATGTGATTCTTCTTTGATTCATTTGACAGCCGCGGCAATAGCAGGGATTATTACAGCCACAGCGACGAATCCAATCTGGGTTGTCAAGACACGCCTTCAACTGGAATCTCAGCAAAGAGAAGCGCAATCCAGACAAATAAGGGCGGCTGCTGTGGGTAAGTTTATGGCTTCAAGCAAAGCACGAATTTCTGAGTCTGCAACGGTACCATCAAACGCGTCCTCCGCTAAAGGCCTCTCACGACGCACGATGTACACAACAACTCCAGTACGAGCACGATTTTTTCAACCAATACCGCCGCCACAACATCCAAGTACTAACGCTTTCAGTATGACGGCACAGATTTTGCGAGTCGAGGGGATTCGTGGTTTGTATAAAGGTCTGAGTGCAAGTTATTTGGGCGTGTCAGAAAGTACGATTCAGTGGGTTCTGTACGAACAGTTCAAACGTACCCAAGATCCTTGTGAGAAACCGTCTTGGTTCCAAACAATCAGCTCTGCAGGATCAGCAAAACTCATTGCCACCATTATTACGTATCCACACGAAGTGATCCGCACCCGCTTGCGCCAGCAGCCTGAGGAAGGTGGGCGCAAGTACCAGAGTCTAATCCAGACCTTCCGCCTTGTTCTGAAGGAGGAAGGTGCATTGGCATTTTATGGTGGTCTCAGTGCCCACTTGATGCGTGTGATCCCCAACGCGATTGTTACGTTTTCAATCTATGAATTTGTATTGATGTTAGGCTCCGGATGGAAATGAAGATCAAGAGCTAGCATGTACGTGTATTTGTAGGGTATATATGAGTCATGAAATCGACCTATTTATGCTTGGTTCTCACCAAAAACGAGTTCTTCATCAAACAATTCAATAAACTTTATGTCGTCAGACGAATGAGTGTGCACGAACCTGTTCATTCATGACGCGCACTTTAGGACCTGCAAAGCGGCGATACTCCTCCAAGATTGCGCTCAAGTTCCAATGTTGCAGTTTGCGCAAACATCCGATGACTGTGCCAGTACGATGTCTACCCAGGTTGCACATGACCAAGCAGGGATACGTGGATGGTTGAACAAGCAAATGCAAAGCCTGCAGCACAATTTCTTCAGTGATTGGGTCCCATGCATTCGTGCTGTATAGAACGCCTAGGTGATGCATCTCAATGTTCTGGTCATGACAGAAATGCTGACTGTCGTGTTAGTTTTCATACACGTACAAGCCCACTTCAGGCTCTTCCGGAGCGAGCCAGATCACACTTTTCAGTCCAAGCTTTTCGAGAAAGGGAAAATTCAATTGGTCAGGCTGTCCCGAGCGATACAAGCTTTCCTCAACCATGCCGAAATTCGGCGGAGGTACTAGCATGATGTAATGATCGGTGAGGCCCAAGAGGATGGGCAATTAGGGACGTCAAGGTCTGTGAACACTCTCCACTCATGCGCACATAATTACTTCCCATTCCCCTCAGTTCGTCGCTTGCAGAAATTATGTCATGGCACACTTATACACAAGCTCGAGTTGTATTCCAAGGCAACAAATTATCTTTACGTTCGAGGTCTAAAAGTAACCATACGGAATCCAATCAAGAACATAAAAACATAGTGTCACAAGACGATCTTATTCGCCATATACTTCGCGTCTTAGAGACGCGAGTTCCTCATCATCCCACGGTTCTAGTTCAACAGATTGAACAGCCTCTTTCATGTGCGCGTAATCTTTCGTTCCACTCAAAACACATGTCGAAAGACCGGGGAGGCCCATACCTTGCGCCACAAATGCATAAACAACTTGTGCGGGCGTAAGTCCTTTTTCAGCGGACAAAACCGCCACTGGTTCAGACTGCAACAAGCGTTGATTCCCCGTCAGTGTCCAAAATGGTTGATATATAACGCCCTTAGGATCAGGAGATTCGAGATCTACAGGCGCAGGAAACGTGTTGGGTGAGAGAATCGGGGATAACTGGCTCAATAGTGACACATCATGGCCGGTTGATGCATGCCATCGGTTCTGCAATACACTTGGCTTGATTCTTGCCTGTTGGAAAAGTACGGAAAATATTTCAGGGTCATATACGTCTGTTGAGTCAGCCCAAACATATACGCACTGCTAAATCCAATGTATCGCACCAAGCCAGCATCGATCAATGCTTCCATCACGGCCCAAGCTTCTAGCGTGGCTTGTAGCGTTGAAAGTGGAGAATGCAATACATAGCTGTCAATATAGACATCTTGGAGAGAAGCTTCTTCGCGCTCAGTATTGCGTTTCACTCTGACGGCATGCTTTGCAATCAAACTCGGGATGTCCGGAATGTCAGAACCCGGATGAAGATTGTGAAGACTGTTTGTAAAACTGGAACAGACTTGGTCTGCCACACTAGCTGCAGGATCATACGGTATGGATCCTTCTGGATCTTGGCCCTTTATGGGAGTGAATCTAAAGTCAGCACATGACGCATACAAAAATATGACGTACTTGGTTTGAATCCATATATCTGAACGTTGCAATCGAAGGTCTTCACATGCTTTCTGTATTCCCAAACCTACAAGATCTTCTCGATAATGCTTACGCTGTGCCGCAGTGTCAACGCCACGAAATCCCTGCTTGAATGCAGTATAGACGAGATCAGTAGTTCTTGCATCTTTCCACGCTGTTCCATACAAGATCTTAGGCATAGATTCCATTGGTACTCTGGTAGATTCTTTCGACATGTTATGGAAAACGAGCTTAACTCAAACCCGAATTACACGCCGACTAACCGAAGCTAGGGGAGCACTCGTATGCTGATGGGATGTGAGTGGGTATTCTTATGTAATATCATACCATCTACCTACGTATGGCGTGACCAACGTGTGCACTGTCGATGCAGCCAAAACACCACGCAACCGCAGAAGCGGAAGAACGCTAAGCCAAATGTTGACCACAAAGTAACTTTAAAATAAAGCTCTTGGTTGTGGCGCCCTTCTTCAACTTCTTGGCCGAGATTTTCTCCTGGCTTGAACAAGTATAAATTCATTATCACAGCCACAAGAATAGCATTTGTGAGCAGCCACAACGCAACGAGACGCGTTCGGAATGTCTTGTTGCTATCGTCCATAGACGGATAGATTCGCTCTCGTTTTAAATGAATTGGGGATATCGCGCGCTCTACAACAGACTTAAAACGCAAATCGAGGTCATCTTGCTGCAAAGCCACTTCTTCGGCCATATCTTCACTCAGTTGAGACTCTTGCGTCGTCGTGACGCTAGGGAGTGCATCGACTTTATCTGAGCCCTTCGTACCCCAGCTAACATCATGAAGGTTGCAAAATGCAAAAACGTTAATAACATTGACAAATGAGGGTGCCATAAAAAAGTATTGAAAGGAGCTCGTGAACATGTGCCATGGATCTAGGTAAAGTAAGGAAGCAATAAGATAAATGCCGTACATTGCGGCTAAAGAAGCAATCAGCACGGCCGTTGTGTTATTTAGCACAATATCCATTGCAGGTTTATTTTCAGCAGCGAGATGTGAGAGTGAACGAATGGTCATCCAAAGCGAAATGGTAAGTGTGTAGGATCCAAGGACGCCAAATACAGTAAAAGATAACATGTAAGCGAATGTCTCGCTTACGGGTCGGTTACCAAGTGCCAAAATGAACTGGAGCGCTAGAAAGAATCCATACAGCCACATTAGCACCAGATTCACATAATGAAACGCGACGAGCCATCCATCCGAAAAGTCGCGAAGCAAGACGCTTGGTAGATATTGGATAATTATCGCAAATGTGAGCCAAAGATTACCAAGTGCAAACCAAGTCAATACAAGCTGCACGAGATTGTACAATGCTTGAACATGAAAAAAGAAAATTCGAAATAATGAGTGATCGCTGCCATAAAATCGATAGAAATGAACAAGTGAGTACAACGAAGCGGCAAAAGAACCGTTCAGCCAGCGGCGCCGTTGCGATATGAGTTCAGCTGAGTGTTCAGGGACGTCCGTTTCCGCCTTGCTCGGCTTAATGTATGAAAGCGTCCAATTATCCCCAGCCTTGGCGACCAGCTCGAAACATAAAATCCGGTCTTCAGCTAGGAACATGTTTTTGCGAAATATGTTCATCTGGTCGATGCCTTTTGTTCCATATCGCTGAGACAAAGTATGGTCTCCGTGAAAGTATTGGTCCAAGGGGCGCCCAAGCACAGCTTGATATCGATAAGCACTGAAAGCGCCGGGAAGCACACTCACATATCCAAACATGGACTCGAGTGGTTTGTCAAGTATATTGCTAATTTTGTACTCAAAATTCTGTGAGGCCACGAGCGGATTGAAAAGCTTTATACCATGTTTTATCATGGCATGTATTTCACCGCATGCACCACCAAGTTGTGGATTGTTGTGGAAAGCTTTCCACAAGTGATACAATGACAAATGTCCTAGTTTAGTGCCCACATCAACTAGCACCACAATTTCGGGCTGAAGCAGGCGCCCTAGTGCATTAAAAACCCATCGATGACTGTTGATTTTTTTGGAGTTTTTCTGCTTGAAGCAAAAGATCATTTGTACAGGCACAAGGTTGTTGTCGGAACCTGGACTGGGCTGAACAAGCACGGGGGTGGGATCCACGGACAATTGTGTTGTGTACTCGAAAATATGGCCAATTGTCTCATTTCCATTCACCTCACGTTTCATTATGCCATCTTGATATACTCCGATCGTGGCCAAAATGTCTAGCGTTTCTTTATCACAAGGCTCAATTCCATCAAAGATGAGCGACACAACAATACGCTGCCAGCCTGGTTGTCCCTCTTCCTCACATTTTTGCCAGTATCGCGACCACTTTTTTCTGACCATGTCTCTGATATTTTGCATGATACTGTGTAGCGTACGAGTGAGCAAGCTGCGGTCTTCATTATAGTATGTTAAAGCAATCAATATTTCCGTAGAACGATGGTATTCATTTGAAATTCTTAAACCCCATCCATTTTCAGCGCTAAATTCATCTGGATCACATGTCACTGCTGAGTACCGCAAATGCGTAAATTCTTTTGGTTGTCCTTGTTCACGGTACTCAAGGAGCACTGCGTTCGCTATTGGTGAAGGCACCGCATAATCAAGTATCCAGTTCCCAGATTTGAGATGAATTTGCCTTTTTTTACCATGCTGAGGAGGCCTTTGTCTTTTAGCCCATTGTAAGGATTCCTGGTCGAGCTGCTCTGGCAAGATTGGAGCTGAATGATGGGATGGCGGTAGTCCCAAATATAATGATGATTCGTTTTCTTCAAAACTAGGTTTATTGCTGTCTATTAATGAGCCTGAACTTGATCGCATTTTTAGTCGTTCTGTGATCGAGTCTTGAATCTGTTCATACTCTGGTTCGTCATAATTGTATGCCTCAAACAATGCTTGACCCTCCGCACTTTCCTCAAGATCATTTAGTCGATCATGCCACAATGGCCCTTCTTCAATAGCAGCATTTCCAGCTGAAATCGCTTGTAATACATGTTGCTCGACCTGTGCATGCGGCGTCGTTCCTGATTTTCGCCCACTGCTTGGTAACACCATAGCAGCACTGAAGTGTCATGCGCCGTTCCTGACCCCAACAAAGGTGCAGTATGTAGTCAACGCATTGTCGGCCGACATCGAGCACAGCCTGCTGACCGCACGGACCAGGTTGGAACAACTGAGTGTTCGAACAGTCGAGGCCCAATCGCTCAAGTGTCGAAAAAAGCCGTGTCAAGGCCAGCTCGAAGTGCCAAAGTCTTTAAGATTACCTAATCGTGTACATGACATCGCGACGACGCGTAGCGCGACCTATGAAGCCAAGCTCGATCACTTGTTATCACAGTCGGTGATGAGCAGCATGGCTGCCGCATCGCTGGACTCTATTGCTGCAGGAGAGCAACTTATGCAACTCGACCAGGCTATTACTTTGACACTGCAAGAAATTGATGAAAACTTTTCTCAAGCACATCAAATCGTCACCTCACGAATATTGCCTGCCATCCGTGAATACGAGTCATCATGCTCTCAAACTTGGCAGAGTGCGCGGTTTTGGAAGCAGTTTTTTGAAGCTTCTGCACAAGTATCACTGTCCCAGCAACCTTTCGAAGAAGTAGATGGATCTATCAATAATTGCTCTGATACTACAGAAAATCAGGTTCTAGCCAAGGGCTCGCATGATGATATTACACATGTAACCCAAGAGAGCGGTCCAATGGCATCCCCCCCTCGCATGAGCACAAGTGTTTATGCCTATTCAAATGACAGTTCGCAACTTGATACACCATTTGAGCGACTAAAACGAGATGTTGAGGCTAGTCGGCAAGATGATTTGAACAAAGCGCCAGAAAGGCCTCTTAAAGAGGCGGACATGTCAATGCCTACAGATTCATCTGTGATATTGTCTGATATTCCCAAATCGTCAAGTCCCACTAAATTGAGACGGCGTTCCTCAGCTCGGCCACGTATTAGTGTTGTAGCCAGCCGGGATGGACAACCGACAACCAATCCCTTCACGACTGGTGACACGTCGAAGTCTTGGAATGGCATTGCTGATCTACGGACAACACCACTCCGTTCGAATCAGCATTATCGTGATGAGAGTGGTGATACATCATTAGCTCTGCCTGATGGTATGTCACCACCTGTAACGATGCAATTCAGTGTGCCGCAAAGCAAATACAAGAAAACGCCGGCCAAAGAAGCTGCAAGAAGAGTCGTCCACGATTTGCTGCGCTCTGTGGGAGGAGACGAGGGCGATCTCACTTTAAATGATGTTTCACCCAGCACTGCCGCATCCCAAACCACACAACGGAAAAGTGTAGTGGGTACCCCATTGTCTAAAGAAACCCATCACCGACGTGATTCATTGCCAACGCCGCCGACTATTACAAAAGTGTATGAAAGTACAGAAAGATCTAATGGTCGCGCTGAAGCAATACATAGTCGGGCGAATCTTCTGCTGGATTCGGGTGAAGGCATGTTTGAAAACACGTTTGTTGGTGAAGATGAAGAGAGCGATGAAGATGACGAGGACGAGGAAGAAGATACCTCGTCTTGAGTTCATACTGACAAATGCAAATTTTAACTTCTGCGTCCGGGACGGCGCATTTGATTAAAGACGATACCCTAGTAGGACTATGACAGTGTCGTGCCCCTGATGCACAAGTGGTATAAATAGGTCAACTGCGAATATGAATGCAAGACTATGACCCATCTTCAAAGTGAATCTAGTTCACACAACGTCTAGACTTTCGGACGCAGAGAGTTGTAATGCTACAATGTTAGAAAAGCGTTCACAATCTGGCCTGACAAATAACCCTCTGGTACGTACCTCGCCCAATCCATACATCTTGACATGATACGCGATGCAAAGCGGTGAACGGTCCTTAAACTCTTCCTCACCTATCTTTATAATAGGTAACCCGGCTTGAATAACATAAATAGGAGTATAGAGCACCTTGGACAGTGCTAAAAGTTCGGGTTGACCGCCCCAGGCAGACGAGTTTTCCATAGCATCACAATACTCCATAAACCTGGCTTTGGGGTCTTTCTTTTGAGAAGACTCATCCATGCCAGCAGAGGATTCATCGAGATCTGAGATGAACGGCATGAACTCTTCAGCATGTTGTCGCATAAAACTAGCAGCAGCTCGCCGCATGTTTTCGTAAGTGTAGGGCTCTTGTGCAGGGTATCTTACATTCATCTGGTCTGCCACAGCATTAAATAGGCAGTGCCCATCCGGTGTGATTTCATGCACTTGAACTTGAAGCTCGTCACATAGCTGCTTCAACCCAGCCTCTTCAACAGCACTTTGATTTACTTGAGGTGCCTCAGCCATTTCACGTTCAACATCAGCACGTATACTATCTAATCTTTGCTGCTCGCGAGCGTCTTTGGCCATTTGCCGCCTTTGTTGACGACTCATTTTTTTAGGCTCACCAGACATAGGGGAATGTTAAACTGTGGGCTAAAGTAGTGATACAATACGCGGCACGTCCAACAACAGGCGTGGGTCAAATGCCACGACTCATGTGCCTCCACAATAGAACGCCGACCAGGGCTCATGGTAACCATCTATTAAGACCTTCGTGTCGAGTTAAAGAGAATGATACTATGACTACTTGCAACGGACATGCACGATGGCTTGTCCGTGTTCTTCGTATTCTTGTTTGCTGATCCATAGTTGATGAAATGTGCCCAAACTTGCAAGTATACTACCGCCGAGCCAGGTTGAGTGACGACGTTCAGTGTAGTTTCCAGGAGAGTGTATACGAATTCGCTGGCTAGGTGCTGCCACACTCAGTTCGTAACTAAGACGATCCAAAAAGCCCGGAAGAAGGGTTCCACCTCCTACACAGACGATGTTACTGAACATGCTTGCGCGTGCGTCGACATCGACTTCTTTCGTTGCTTGTAGGATGAGGTCGGTCAAACCAGTATAGGGTGACTCGCGAGAAGGCAGTACTTGTGAATCGACAGAATACAAACTAGGTGTGAAAAGAGCCTCAGGTGCTTTGAATCGAAGCATTCCATATGCATCGTTAGATCCGTCGGGGAATTCGAACATTTTTGTGGGGCGCGCTGATGCCTGAGCCTCATCCCAAGGTGCCTCCAACACTTGGCACACAGCCTCCTTAAAGTCATTGAGAACCTGCATTGTGTGGTGCATGCGGAAGGATGGAGTAGTTGAATGCAAACGATCTTCTCTAAGTGTGGCTTTGGCAGGCATACCAGGATCACAAGGTTGCTTGCTTTTGACGAGGAACTGTGGGACGATACTGTCAGCGAGCCATCCAGTGATATTTTTGTCACCCATTTCGTGCGTGAGGCCCCACAATAATGCGCGAGATACAGCATCACCACCATTGGGCTGGGTGTGAATGCCCTTACGCAAAACAAATCCGTCTACCACCGGAATCGCAGAGACACGCGAAGCGCCCACATCCACTACTAAAGCAGTGGGACGGCCGGAGGAAAATGCGCTTAACACAGTGCGATTTGCAAGATAAAACGCGGGCACGTTAAGCCCTTCAAATGCAAGTTCGGCCGCTTTCCCACGAGCTGCACGGGGGTTATCAGCAGGTTCAGTGAGCAAAAGGGGATTTTCAGTTGGCTCGGCACACAGCGCATCGAAAACATTTCTCGACATTGCATGCAGTGAGTCGAAGTCCTGGACTATACCGTTCTCGTCGAAGGGAGTATCGATTTCCAGCCCGCGTCGCCAATATGACACACCAGAATCGCCCAAAAAACGTTTCCTAGCGCGAGAAGCATCAAAAGAAATACCACGCGGTACAGGTGGCTTAGAATGATTTTCAACATCGTTCATGGATACATCGCCATCTTGAGTCGGGCCTGGTTCTTGCTTCAAGCCTTCTGTGCCATACAAGTTCCGTTCTTCGTCTGTCATGGGAAGCCAACCGTAAAATGAAGGAAGCATTGCACGTGGTTGATCCTCGCCGGCCCATCCCCCTCGGATTACGGATGCGCCAGGATCTAGCACTACTGCATTGATCTCATCACCACCATAGATTCCTGGCATCGTTCTGGTGGCTTGAAACTTGACGGCTGTGCGGCACAGCGGATGTTGCGCGCTACCTCACGTGATTAATGCGAGGGTGGCGCGTCACGTAGCGCATGCGCTTTGCGTGTAAAAAGCCCAATGCTGGGGTTTGTTGGCGTGTGTCTTGCTATAGCTCCTAACTGCGGGGATATGCGCAGCACAATGACGCAGGAGAATGGCACGCATGCTTGCAGTCCTACACGAACACCTGGCATAAAATGGAAATATTCTGGCTCTTCGCCAGGAAAGGATGCGCCTACGACTGCCTCGCCGTTTAAACGAGGTGGCGCAGTGAGTAATAAGTCCGTCGCAACAACTTCGCGAATGGGACGAAGTGTTTTTACCGATAAGACAAACCAATCTCCCTCTCCTGTATCTAAGACAATTCGAACAGGTGATTTTACTTGGCAAAAGTCTTTATCCCCTTCTGTCAAGAAAGATGGTCTGACAGCGTCACCAACGAAGACACCGTGGGATAAGATGACTAGCGATGCACGCGGAGCTCGCTTTATTACACCAGCAGATAACATTGGTCGAGCAGGGCAGATCAAGGCGCGACTAGGAGAGTTATATGATGCAGAACGGCCGGATGTCAACTTGGAGAAAGGTGATGAGACACAGGCCATAGATGCCGTTTCGGAGGAAGAATTCTACCCTGAAATCGAAGAATTACCTTCATCCAACAATCCGAAAAGTAAGTCTCGTTTAATATTGACGTTTTTCTTAGGTATTCCATATGATTTCCCCCCTGAATTGGACGGATATCCTCGAGCGAAACAGGCTGCATCGATGTTAGCGAAGCCACCGTTACTTGGTCGGATTTCGGGGGGAATGGATGCATCTAAGAATACATGGGTCAGACAAAGTGATTTGGCGCTGAAGCCCTTGAATGCGTCTTACTTTAGGACGCGTCGTAAACAACAAGTGGTTAGCCAGCGACAGCCAGCTATGCCGCGACGTAAACCGAGAGCATCTACAACTGACGTGATGCATGATTCCTTGAGCACATACATTGAGAACGCCATTCACGAAACATCACTTATAGAAGGATTCCAAGTATAGTCCACTACGGTCGAATAATACGGAGCTTATGAGCTTTGGGTATCGTGTCGCGAAGGTACACAAGTTCCTTCGCATGTAAGGCAGCTTGTTGCCCTACGCCATCACCATTCCATACGCGGTGCTCAGAATTAAGGCCATAAATGACTGAGCGTTCTGAAAGCGCATAGGGTACTCCTGTATCTGACCCCACAGAGCATCCTGCCCCAATCACGCAGAAGTTCGGAATGCTTATGGACGCAAAGACTCGACTTGCTGGCTCAAATATGTTGCAATTTCCAATTTCAGCGGCACATACACAGCATCCCGCGCGAAACGAGTTCGCATCACCGATATTCATTCCCCCCTCGTTGGCACTAACAAGCTGTACGCGTTCTTCCACGATGCAATTTTCCCCTATAACGATTGGACCTCGAGAGGCGTCAATCTTTGAATGAGGATGTATGACTGATCCTGTTTTTATTGTGACTGATCCTCGAATAGTCGCATCGGCTGCAATAATTACACGAGGATAAATCTTTACTCTTTGCGCTGCGTGAGAATAGACCAGAACAACGTACGTCTCGCTCATAATGGAATCTTACGTCAGTCATTCACGTCTTACACTTTCGCAAACTTCATTGCTGAGGTAGGTAGCCCCACATTCGTAGATAAAATGGTCGGCCGAAACCTCTATCGCTAATCGTTCTGCAGCTTTCAACGCATGGGCCTCTTGACATGATGTGAACTACATCATGATGGCTACAAGTCAGTTGCCCGATTCATTCTTAGTATGCTCTTGTTCACCATGCAAGAAATTTTGAACTTTCTTTTGATTTTCCAATCTTGTGAGCCATGTAACAATATTGCGCCTTGCCCGCAGTGTCAATCAGACGAAGAATGCCACCAGCTTTATCCAAATGAATGTTACGCATGCCCTCAGAATGTGTGTATTTCCACCAAAGAGAAGCCGGACCATGTAGCACCTACTGTAGGAGGAACAGTAGGAGGTACTATAATTTTCGTTACGGCGATAGCTGTATTGTGGTGCATGTGGCGTAGAGGACGAGAGAAAACCAGATTCCTTGACGAAGCGGGTGAAGAAGGAACCGTGCAACATGTGCGTGCAAAAAATATGGTAAACCAGTTGACGGAAGTTAATCAAAAGCAAACATTGTTGGAACAACGAGTTTCACAAAACTTTGATGCGATCCCTATTGCTTTGATATCTAAGCCCGTTGAAATGGAAAGTGCAATGCCCTCGGCTTCCCTTCCGACGATCAAGCACGAGCTATGGCGAATATCCGAGCAAACAGAGCGCAGCTCTACAGCAGAATAATTATTACAGCTCCGCCAACAATACGGCTAGCTTTGCGTCAAGACTCTTGCTATCAGCATGAAATCCAGCTTTGTCAAAATTCGTTTGAACTAATATTCCTTAATTAAACCATCACATAAAGCGTAGTGGCAAGAAAAAAAAAACCAAACTTCTAAAATGAAAAACAAAAAATATGAAAGAACATCGACGAGGCCATTTGTCGCCCTTTATAGAGTCACACTGACGACCTTGAACATAGCAGGCTTGCTTGCAAGCGTCAAATTCTGCTTGCTAACTGACAAGAACTTATTCGACTTGGCGTCCTTAATCGAATGACCCCGACCATTGCCATTGTCGAAAATGGCAAAGGTGGCACCATCTTCCTTCTTAGACGAGAGCTTCAGAGAGTCCGTCAGGTACATGGGCTTCTTGCCAGAAGTCGAGATCTTATAGGCATTGTCCTTGGGGACTTTGCCCTGCCAGTGGACGACAAAGAGGTGCTTCTTAGAAAAGTCGCCTTTATCACTAGCAAGAGAAACGCTGTTGTTAGAGTGCTCGAGTCGATGCCCTTGAGCGCTAAAGCTGAGCCAACGGCCCTCGGTGACATTTCCTCTCACAGACTTAATACCCTTCTCTTGCGTGAGTGTCTTCTCCTCCTTCAGACCTTCGTAAGGCACCTTTGGCTGGACGTCACCCTTAAACTTCAAGATGCAGTTCCAAGCACCATTAAACTCGCCCGTAATCGCATCCTTGGTGGGTTCGTCCACCTTAGGAATGTCCGGAACGCTCATGTCTGAGGAGTTGAAGTCGAATGCATTCACCAGGTTGCTGAGTTGCTCACGACGCCACTTGTTCATCACGTCGACGGTGAATGGCTTGCCATTCGCCTTGGCCCACTCTTCAAGGAAGAGTGTCTGACTTTCATGAGACGTTACTTCCGTAAATACACCACCCTTACGAGTGTAAGGCGAGATGATGTAGAACGGAAGACGGAAGCCAGGACCAGTGGGGGCAAGCTTGCCATCTGGCGTGTATGGGTCGTGGATCCATTCACCAGGTGTACCACGCTCAGCATGCGGAGACATGACATGGTCGGCCCAGCCGCCCGTCTCATCGTACGAAACCATCAGGGCAGTAGAGTTCCAGTTCTTTCCATTCATTACAGCCTCAGCAATTTTGCGCTGGAGCCAGGCACCATCGTTAGGGGTGTACGGAGCGTGTTCAGAGAGATACTGAGGACCGACGATGTAAGAGACTTCAGGCAAGGTACCGTTCTTTGCAGCTTCGTAAAATGAGTTGAGACCTTGGAACGAAACACCTCGGCGAGCAAGATCTGTCTTGTTCTTAGCAGCCAACTGATACTGACGCCACTCGACAAGCGTGTTGTCGCCAAAGTTGTCAAAATCTTGGAACAGCTGCCAGTCAATCTTGGCATCGCTCATGTACTCAGGCACCGTCTTCCAGTACAGAGGGCGGCACGAGTACGCGTCACCGTTCTTGCCCTCAATGCACTTCGGGTCGCGGTTGTTGTCGAGCACAGT
>ERZ500978.28-NODE-28-length-131561-cov-7.326152_pt1 | contig 131561 bp, 73 predicted proteins | sample MGYA00248870_ERZ500978 | MGnify/ENA primary metagenome ERZ500978 (study PRJEB25958, sample SAMN03398513) | human skin metagenome | study: EMG produced TPA metagenomics assembly of the Human Skin Microbiome Metagenome (human skin metagenome) data set. | reverse complement strand
CTGCCCGCTGGTGTGCCCGCTGGCGCGCCGCGTGGTGGCGCTGCGCCCGCTGCGCCTGCGCAGCCTGAGGTGCTGACGGCCGCGGCGCTGGCCAACGCGTCGCCGGAAGAGCAGAAGCAGATGCTGGGTGAGGCGATCTACCCCAAGATTGCCGCATCGCAGCCGCAGCTCGCTGGTAAGCTCACGGGTATGATTCTGGAGCTGCCGGTCGGCGAGCTGCTGCACCTGCTCGAGGACGACGAGGCGCTGGCGAGCAAGGTGGACGAGGCCCTTACCGTGCTGCGTGAGTACGAGTCGCGCGAGGGTACGCAGGCCCCGAACTAGTGCTGTATATGTAGTACTTTACCTACCAGAGAGGAGGGCGTCTGCAGTCGCCCGGACCTGGGCATTGGCGTGCGTGCGGCACAGGAGGAGCAGCTCCCAGCACGGCTCGCCACTCGCGAGCACACGGGCGCTGTCGGGCTGCTCGGCGAATGCGTCGTACGTGCCGTCGTGCACCGCGTCGCGATTGTCCAGCAGGGCCTCGAAGCGTGTGTCCATCGCCGTTGTGCGTGCGAGGATCGCGTGCGCCGTTTGCAGCGCGTGGAGCGTCGTCGTCGTGGGCCACTGCAGGGCGGCCGTCAGCAGGCGCCGAAGCATGGCAGCCGTGCGCTCGAGCGAGACGTGCAGCGTGTGGCGTGGCGCCTTGACGAGCGCCAGGTCCATCGCGCGGAAGAGAAGGGCCGAGAGACTGTGCGTCCGCAGCCCGCCCTCGCCCAGCGTCGCCTCGATGTTGGGGTGCATAGACAGGGGCCATAGCAGCTGGTAGAGCGCCGCATAAAACGCGCCTAGATCGAGCTCCAGGGCGCCGCCCTGCCCGGCCTGCAGCTCCAGGGCCGTCACGATACACAGCAGCGCGTGGCGCACGTCGCCTGCCTCCATCGCGGACGCCACATGCGATCGCAACACGCCGACGAGATCCCGAAAGAAGTCGGCACTTACGTGGTGCGCAAAGTGCACTATGCCCTCGAGCGCACTGGCCAGCAGCGGCACAGGCACATCGTGGGTCTTGAGAATGCGGATGTACAGGGCAAACACGAGCTTGAGCGTCTCAGACTGCCGCTTCTCGCGCTCCTCGAGATCCAGCGTCGCTTCGGCCTCGCGCATCTCGCTCTCAATCTGCCGGACGTGCCGATCGCGCTTCGCCTGCTTCTTGCTGCGGTGCACGGCCAATCCCTTGCGGACCTGCCGCGGATCAGCCCGGCGCGACTCGGCGGCCGTGGGCGCGCCCATCGGTCCCTGCCGCACATGCCGACTCAGCTCGCTCCGCAGCCGCAGGTGCACAAGCACATCGAGCACGTTGGCATGCACAGCCAGGTGTCGCTCGCGGATCATGCGGTACAGCAGCATGACAAGCTCGAGACCCATTTCGCCGTCTCTGTCCTGCCTGAGCAGCTCGACGAGCGCGTCAAAGCACTGCTGACTCGCATCCGTCCATGCTCGCCGCGAGAGGAGCGCAATCACGGACGCCAGCAGATTCTTGCGGAAGTTGAAATGCGGCGCACGCACCAGCAGCGTACAGAAGCAGCGGCGGGCGATCGGCGCGATGGGCGACGCTGCATCACGCACGTCGGCCTCACAGCACTCGAGGTACTCGCGGTACAGGCCCACGAGCGCCTGCTCCCACTCGCGACGCCGTGCCACGTCGCGACTCACACGCTCGCGCTGCTCAGCCTCCGACAGCGCACGAATGCGGTAGCCGGGTAAAATGTCGACAAAGACGGCCAAGAGGGACAGCAGCGCGAGCTGCCGGATATAGGGGTGCATGTTCACGCGCTGGCCGTCGAGAGAGACGCAGCGCTGAGCGAACACTAGCAGCTGGCGCAAGAGGCCCTGGCTCTCTTCGGGATCGGCCGTGATCCGCGATGCGAGCTGCGCAATTTCTTCGCGGGCCTCGGCGATCGCCAACATGGCCGTGTCGGGATGCAAACACCGCTGAGCTATCTCGGCGGCGGTCGAGCGCTCCGTTGGCAGGACCGCAGGCTCCGGCTCTTCTTCCTCCTCGTCCGAGTACACGGCGCGACTGTGAGAAGGCCGCTCGGCACGCTCGATGACGCCCTTTTCTGTGCGGATCGGCAGGGGCATTTGGGCGAGGGCGCGCCGCTCCGCTTCAGCGCGCCGTTCGCGCCGTTCCATTTTGGCGAGGTAGGCGGCCTCCAAGGGATCTTGGTCGGATGCATCCTCTTCCAGGTCTGACGCATCCTCTCCCAGGTCTGACGCATCCTCTCCTAGGTCCGACGCATCTTCTCCCAGGTCCGACGCATCCTCTCCTAGGTCCGACGCATCCTCCAGGTCGTCCTCCGACTCACTCGCCCCCTCCATATCCGTACTCACATCGCTCTCGTCCGGCACCACCTCCTTCTCCAGCATCTTTCGCTGGCGCCGCTTCTCAGCCTGGAGACGCTCCTTGGCACGTCCCTGGGCACCGGCTGCCGAGACATCCGGCAGCCTCGCCTGCGAAAGAAACTGCAGGTGCGACGCATCGTCCGCCGCCATAGCCTGCGCATCGTGCGCCCACGCGTCGTCTACATCCTCATCCTCCGTGCGTGGACGCTTGGGCTCACGCTGCGGCGCTGCCTTGCCTCGCTTGGCCATCAGCGTCGTAAGCAAGAGTGGCGCTGATGGCCTGCACGTGATACGCATCGCAGGTTGACGTGGCTCCACGATGCCAGGGTCGTCGGCGTACGCGGTGCCGTTCCTGCCTGGGGAGCATCCTGAGCAGGAGCGGCGCTTTGATATCGAGGCAGGATACATACCAGCGCGTGCGCCAGAGAAGGGACAGACGGCGCCTAAGGACGAGGCGCACCTGTACTTTATGTTGCATCGCGCCATGCATCCACAGCAGCCGCGGCGCAAGCTCGTGTTTTGGCTGAATGGCGGGCCGGGGTGCTCGAGTTTTGACGGTGCGCTCCTGGAGCTGGGGGCGCTGCGGATTCAGGAGGATGGTCGTCTCGCGCTCGCGCGGCCGGGCTACGCGTGGAACGAGTATGCCGACGTGGTGTATGTCGACCAGCCGGTCGGGACGGGGTTCTCGTACGTCGCGAACGAGGCGTATGCGACGTCGCTGACGCAGGTCGCCGACGAGTTTGTGTACTTTCTGGAGCAGTTCATGCAAGTGTACCCTGCCTATACCAACGACACGGACGTCTATCTCGCTGGCGAGAGCTTTGCCGGGCAGTACATTCCGTACATGACAGATGCGCTCTTGCGCCACCCCACTCCGCCCGTGCGGCTGAGTGGCTTGTTGATCGGGAACGGTGATCTGAATCCAGCGTACCAGAGTGGCTCGCAGGTCGAGACGCTGGTGAATGCGGGGATCTGGCCGAAGCATGGACCGTCGCATCAGCACGTACAGCCGTACATCGATGCGTGCCGCGCGGCGATCGCCAAAGACGCCGTGCCGCGTGCGGAGTACCACGAGTGCAATGCGATCGATAGCAGCATTGTGGAACTCACGCGGCAAAAGGTCAGCGGCGTGGAGCACTGCATCAACGTGTACGACATGCGGTACACGGACACTGTGCCGCAATGTGGCATGAACTGGCCGCCCGAAGTGGGCGCGATGCATGCGTACCTCCGACGTGAGGACGTGAAGGAAGCGCTGCATGTGAACACGCATATGCATCCCGAGGCGTGGGTCGAGTGCCGCCCGAACGTCGGCTCGACGCTCCGCGGCGACAGTTTCAAGGCGCCGGCCAGCGGCACGCTGCTGCCTTCGATTCTGCAGCGCGGCGTGCCTGTGCTCCTGTATGCTGGCGACCAGGACTTGGTGTGCCCAGCGCTGGGGATCCAGCACCTCGTCGACCAGATGGAGTGGCTCGGACAGCGGGGCATGGGACGCGCCAAGCGTGCGGCATGGACCGTGAATCACGCGCCGATCGGCACATGGCAGACGGCGCGCAACCTGACGTTGGCGACGCTCGTGAATGCATCGCACATGGCGCCGTACGATGCGCCGTACGCCGCGCACGACATGCTCCTGCGGTTCATGGACGTGCGGATCCCGCTGCCCTCGCCCGCCTCTCCGTCGGTGTCGAGTCAGGTGGACGGGAAGGATACGCGCATCCTTGTGCCGATGATGCCGCACGACTTTGCTGCGCCGCCCAAGGCAGCCTCCGCCACGTCCGCCGACCTCGCCGGCAGCCTGGTCGCTTGGGTCCTCATTGGCATGGCCCTCGCGCTGTGCCTCTACATGCGCCGCCGCCTCGGACGCCAGCGCCGCGAGTCGCCGACGTGGTCGTACGAGGCCGTGGCGCAGCCCGAGCAGGAGCGCGATGTCGAAATGGACGCATTTACGTTGGGCGACGAGGACGATACGTAGCTACATATCTAGGGTCTCGACCGAGTACGTCGGCACCAGCAAGCTGGCCTCATGCAGCGCCAGACGCCGCGAGCGTGGGTCGTGCTCAGGCGCACGTGCCTGCGCCACCGACGCCAGCGGCGCTTTCAGGCGCGAGAGCTGCTGGAGCATGTGCGTGTGCGTGTGCAGCGTGCGTGTCCACTCGCGCAAGATCGGATGCATCGCCGGCGCACTCAGCCACTGCGGGAAGAAGGTATCGAGCAGGTCTTCCATGAACGAGACGCACACATCCAGGCTCGGCGGCTGCACACTGCCCGTGCGGTACGTGAGCGACGTCGTCGGCACCGCCCGCTGTGTGTCCTCGCTCCGAGGCACCGCGTCCCAGGGTCTGGACATGTGGAGGTCTATCCACAGGCGTAGCACGTCGAGGAGCAGCAGGGCATCGTCGTCGTGCTGGAGATGCGTGCGCAGCGCTACGCGCAGGGCGGGCTTGGAGAAGGCAGGTGGGAGAAGGACGTGCTGCAGCACACGCGGGAACGCAGGTGCGTCGTCGTCATGGCGCCGCGCGGCGTGCAGTGCATCGCGCAGGAGCAGCACGGCATGCGATTCGCTCATATCAGGCACATGGCGCAAGAGGAGGAAGGCCAGCGACCAGTCGCGCGTCTGGCGCGCACGCAGCACGAGATCCGGCATAAGCGACGTCGACACGGCGCCGTTCTCAACGAGGTAGCGCACCGTGTCGCGCGCATACACGCGTGTCTCGGAGCCGAGCGGCGGCAGAGCGGCGTCCAAGAGGTGCGTCACGACCGCCGCGTCCAGCGGCACTTTGGGCGCCTTGCGTCCCGCCTTGGTATGCGAGGCTTCGCGCAATGCCTCGCTCTGAGCGTCGAGCCACGAGCGCACATGCGCATCGACGGCCGCAGCGCGCGACGACGCATCCGGCGGCAGGGACGACAGAGCCGCCATCAAATCAGGCGCTCGTCCCATGGGCTCTGGCGGAGGCGTCGCGAGCCACGGCGCCGTGCGACTCGAGGCGCCCAGGGCATGCAGCAGCAGGCCCGTGGCCGGCACACTCACAGGCAGCGCGGCCACAGTGCATTTGCCCGTGCGAGAGGCCTTGGGATCGAGCTGGACGAACACGTAGCCGTCCATCGCACGAGTCGTGCTGATCTGTGGCGCGCCCTGCACCGACCACTCGGTCGCGGCCAGCACGGCATCGAGGTCCGTGTCCCAGAGAAGCGCCGACGCACGCGCACGCTCCGCGTCAGCAGGCACGGCAACGACCATGAGCAGGTGCGAGGGCGAGACATACACCAGTCGGGCCTCCTCGAGCGGCCGGAGTGGCACGGCATGCGGTTCGTCCAGCACGAGGTGGTCGTCCTTCACGCGCCACGACACGGTGTGCAGGACATGGTGGCAGGTCAGCACCGCGAGCGAGCCATGCTGCTCGAGCGCACAGCTCACGACGGCCTCGTCTAGAGGCAGAGTGCCTTGGGCGGCTCGGAAGGAAGCCTCTTCCACACGCAGCAGGGACAGGTGAGCGCCTTTGTCGGTGGTGGCCGCGATCGCCACCACATGAGCGGTGCCGTCGGCATCCCACACCTGGACGTCGTGCAGGTCGGCAGGGAGGCCCGTGTGCGTCGCGAGCACTTGAGCGCCAGCGAGTGGATCAGAGATGAGGTGCAGAGCGCCCTGCGCGGCCGCCAAGAGGCGGCCGTCGCCCAGCGCATAGAGGCCCGTGAGCGCACCGGGCACGTCCCATGTGATGGGCGCATGTGCTTCGGCGCCTGGCACAGCCTTGCCGCGGCTATCGAGGGACTCGGTGAACGCGCGCACCTGTGTATGGTCCGCCTCGAGCACGCCCCAGTACGTCGTACGCACGAGTTGTTTCGTGGTGGGCATACTGCGCTCCACGACGAGGGGGGGCGTGCAGACCCGATCGGATGGCGCGATGGTGTACGTATGTACGGGCGTCTGGGTGTGCATGTCCACGAGCGCGACTTCGACGCCCTGTTCGAGCACCACGACGAGGCCGCGCCGACGACGTACGCTGCCACGTGAGCTCAGACGCACCACATCGCCCACGGCGATGTGCGAGCGATGAATTGTGCTAGAGCTCGTACTGCATAGATGATATGTGTGCTTGGTGCGTGGTATCGAGTAGGTGCACAGCTGGATCGGCGTCGATAGCAGGGGTGCGGCCCTGCCGCTACGGCTCATGGCCACAAGGGAGGCGTTGGCGCTGGCGAGAAAAAAAAAGTGGTGGCGTCGGCCGAGGCAAAGTCTGTGCGTGTGTGGCGCTGCGAGGCAGCGAGGCTCGGAGGGCGCGAACGACCATGTCAGTCCCAGCGGTGCTGTGGCGACTTGTGCCGCGGCGGATCGGATTGAGAGCAGAGTGGACGGCTGCTGCGCGAGTGCATCGTAGCTACAGCTGGATCGCCGCAGCGTCGGCGCGTCCGCGCGCGAGCTTCGTGTCGTCGTCGTCGGTGGCGTTCCACGCCACCCACGTCCCGAGCCGGAGCATGTTCATCCAGACGGAGTCGACGCCGAACGAGGACTCTCTGAAGTTTTTGCCAGGCTGCACGGTCATGGAGAAGGGGACCGCGGAGTTTCTTGACCAGCGTGCGTCGATGACCTCGCCTTTGGCCAAGAACCTGTTTGCGCTCGAAGGCGTGCGTGGCGTGTTTTACGGGCCGGACTTTGTGACGGTCTCGAAGGACGCTGACACGCCGTGGTCGGCGATCAAGCCCGAGGTGTACAGTGCGATGATGGAGTTTTTTACGGCGGGGCATGCCCTCTTCCCTGATCCCTCGACGGCGCAGCCCGGCTCGGACACGACGATTCTCGAGACGGACACGGAGGTCGTGGCGATGATCAAGGAGCTCCTCGACACGCGTGTGCGTCCTGCGATCCAGGAGGACGGTGGTGACCTAGAGTACCGCGGCTTCGGCGAGGACACGGACGGCATTGTGCGCGTCAAGCTCAAGGGGAGCTGCCGAGGCTGTGACAGTTCGACGGTGACGCTCAAGGCGGGCATTGAGCGCATGCTGATGCACTATGTGCCGGAGGTGCAGGGTGTCGAGCAGGTGCTCGATCCAGAAGAGCAGGTCGCGATGGACGAGTTCACGAAGCTCGAGGAGCGCATCAAGAAGCAGCGTGAAGAGCGTGAGCGTGGCTTTTCGCCCTAGGGTGCTATGGCAAAGGACATGCGCAGTCCCATGGCCGCGAGCTCGGCGACGAGGTACTTGAGCACGTACGGCACGGCAATCACGTCGAGGTCGCCGGCGCGACGCAGGACATGCGACGGCGGGACCTGGACGCGCTGGTGCGGCGCGTGCACGCGCTGGGCATCGGCTGCGTGGCGGCACACGCGGCAGTATTCGCCATGAGGACCGAGCGGCGTGTGCGAGCGCTCGATCGTCTGCACAACGCCGAGGCCAGGCACATGCACGCCGGCGGCGTCGTCGTAGCTGAGCGACATGAGGCTGCCGCATGTGCGGCACACAAACGCGGTCGTGTAGTCCGAGCAGTTGAGCAGGCGGTCCTGCAGGAGGAACGACGTGCCGTGGGCCAGCAGGGCATCGCGCTCCATCTCGCCGAACCGGATCCCACCCGCACGCTTGCGGCCCTTGACGGGCTGCCGCGTGAGGGCGTGGACGGGACCGGTCGTGCGGACCTGGAACTTGTCGTTGACCATGTGTCGGAGGCGCTGGTAGTACACGACGCCGAGATAGATGTCGGCGCGCAGCTCGCGGCCGGTGATGCCCGAGTACATGGGCTCGTTGCCCATGTAGTTGTAGCCTGCGGCCCGTAGCTGTTCGCCAAAGTACTCGACAGGCGTGTCGTGCTCGTGGAAGGCCCACGGCGTGGCGTCCTGCGCTATGCCATGCACGGCGCCGGCCTTGCCGGCCATGCTCTCGATGAGCATGCCGATGGTCATGCGACTCGGGAACGCGTGGGGGTTGATAATGACGTCTGGCTGCATGCCGCTCTCGCTGAACGGCATGTCGACCGCGGGCCACTTTTGCGAGCACACGCCCTTTTGGCCATGGCGCGACGAGAACTTGTCGCCGATCACGGGCGAGCGCGGGATGCGGAACATGATCTGGACGTGCTGGCACTCGGTATCGCCTGCGTCGCCGCCGATCACACGCAGCGTGTCGACATACCCGGCCTCGTCGCCCTTGTACCGCTTCACGATCGTGCGGCCCGTCGCCTCGTTGTAGCATGCATACATCGGCGTGCCTTTGGTCATGAAGGCACCGACGAACGGCAGGCCATCGACGTCGAGCTGCGTGCGCCGCGGATCGTCGGCCCGCACGTCGGGGCCAAAGCCAAAGTGCACAGGCAGCGCGCCGGTCGCGAGACGTCCGCCGACCAAGTCGCGCAGGTGGACGACCTCCGACTTGTACACACTGCCGTAGCCAAAGCCGCGCTCGTGCGCCGACTTGTTCAGGATCATGGCGTCCTCCATGTCGTAGCCGGTGTACGAGATCACAGCAACGATCGCATTCGTGCCGTTCGGGAAGTCGTCGATCGCATACTTGTTGTGCAGCGCCGGCCGCACCACAGGCGTCTGCCCCGTCTGCAGGCGGTACAGCTTGTTGTCCGTGCGCCGCTGAAGGGCGCCGCTGGGCGTGCCCATCGTCTGCTTGCCCATCTGGCACTGGTACATGTTGCGTGGACTCTGGTTAAAGTCGGAGAAGGGCGTCAGGTTCGCGACGACACTCAGGACCTGCGTCGGCGTATACTCGATGTGCGTCGACACACCGCGCTCGATCTCGTGCGGCTGGCAGGCAATGTCGAGGTACACCTGCTCAAACGGACCGACGTGGTCGCACTCGCCGTTGAATAGGTAGCGCACCGGGCGCATCATACGCGCGCGCCCACCAAACAGGTACAGGCCCGGGTACTGACCGCCGTGCGACGTCGGCACGAACCCAATCTCCAGGTCGCGCGGCACGTCATGCCGGCCCTCCGTCTTCCACACCCGCAGCGCCGTCGCCATGTGCCGCGCGAGCGCCGGTGTCGCGTACCCGATCAGCACGCCGTCTAGCTGCACACACACGTGCGTTCGGGCGCTAATGTGCGCCGCGACGACCTCCGTCATGCCGAGGGACGTGAGCAGCGCGGGTATGTGGCCCAGCGGCAAGTCGCGCGTCGTGAGCTGGCACGTATGCGAAAAGTGGTTCAGCAGGCCACACGGACTGCCGTCAGGCGTGTGCACGGGGCACAGGAAGCCCCATGCTTCAGGCAGGAGCTTGCGCACGGTCGTTGTCTTGAGCTCGGCGAAAAAGGCGCCGCGGTGCACACTGCGGAAGTGCGAGATGTAGCGGTAAAAGTTGAGCTTCTCGGCGACAATCGTAAAGCCGCCGACCTGCTGCAGATCCAGGCCCGAGGGCGAAGATACGTTGCCCGTCGCAAGGAACGACGAGAGGCGCGCGCCAATGTCGCCATTCACCTTGGCGAGGGCCTTTTGGATGTAGCGCGCATCAAAAAAGTCGCACTCCCCCGTCCGCGCATCGCGCGCAATGAGCTGGCGCACATTGATCAGGTACTCGTCGAGGCGCTCCTTGATCATGGCACCATACAGCAGCCCAGGCATGAGCACCTCCTGGTGCTGCGGGCTGTCCGGGTTGTCCGCACAGCACTCGCCAGCCACAAATGCGTATAGCTTGCGAATCATAAAGACAAGGAGGCGGTACTTGTCGCGCGGCATATCGAGGTGCGTCAGCACTAGGCGGTTGATCAGCTCCTCGCCGACCTGCGCATGGCTCCAGTCCTCCGGCGCACGCATCACGACACGGAACTTGTCTCCCAGGTACGCCAGGCACTGCTCGCCCGTCCAGAGCGCATACTGATGAAAGCCACGGAGCAGAAGCTCAACGCGGTCCGTCAGGAACGTATTGTCCGTGTCGGCCTGCACGATCGACGTAAAGATCTCCTTGTCCGTCGCACTCACAAGCGCCTTGAGCACCATCACAACAGGCACCATGTACTCCTGCTTTCGCCAGCTAAAACGCAGCGTCACGCCACCATTGTCCAAATAGTGCACCGAGTTGGTGACACTGACCAGGTCGTGCCGACTCACGCATCGGATCGTGCATGCCTTGTTCGTATAGGACGGGCCGCGGCGCGTGAACGACGGGCGCTCGATGGCCATGACGTGATTCGCCTTGGCCAGAATCAGGAATCGGATCAGACGCTCGTTGCCGTTGATAATAAAATAGCCGCCCATCTCATTCGGCTCCTCGTGCTTCGCGACGAGCTCCTCGGACGTCATGCCACGTAGATGGCATCGGTTCGAGCCGACCATGATCGGAACGAGGCCCATGTCCCGCAGCTCACTCTGCTCTGGTCCATAGTTGACACTCCATGTCACACGAGCCGTCAGTCGACCGCGGTACGACACCAGTCGGTTCCGGCATTCGTCGGGATACACGCGGCGATCCAGTGCATCCTTCGCGCGATCAGGCACCATCGGCCGGCTTAGCGAGACAGCATCGATCCGCATCTCGAGTCGATTGCCGCGCGACGCACTGCCTTCCCCTCCCGTATTGTCAAACACCACACGCGGCGCAAGCGACTGCACACTGCGCTCCAGCAGACCAACGCCTTCCATACCAAGCTTATCTGCACTGCCCGGTGCATCCACGGATGGATCTTCGGCCCATAGTGCATTGAAACTCTCGATATGTGGTCGCGTAATCTCTCGAAGCGCTGGCACATCCCATCCGCTCTTCGACGGCTTCATGAACCGCCGTTGCATATCAAGGGTGCGAAATGTATGCGGCATCTTCCATGCGTCGTCCCCCTGGACGCTCTCTGGCGGCGTACTCGGCCCAGTCGATTCGTCAGACGACATGGACGACACACTCATCCTCACGAGAAGGCGGTGGACAAGAACGTGGCGCCTCTGCGCAGGAGAAAAAAATTTCCTCCTCGGCCGATCCACCATATGCGTGGCACGGAGCATAGTGGACGAGCCTACCCCGCTGCATGGGCCTTGGATTAGGGCAAACGTGCTAGATACAGGACGTATGTACTGGGGAGGAGGATCTATGTTGGTATGTCGAGGGCGGAGGCGCCCACGCCTTGTCGGGATGTGGTCATCGTAGGCACCTAGCCTCGCTATCAGCTATGAATGATCAAGACAGATATATGTGGCCAATTTGGGCCAATTCGCGCTTGACGCTCTGGATTCACTGGGAACGCATACGTAGACATCCTTCAACTGTACTCAGTATCGGTTGGCCGGTTAGCACAATTGGTAGTGTGTCTGACTACGATTCGATCGGGAATCAGGAGGTTGCGGGTTCGAGCCCCGTGCTGGTCACTTTTTTTCCGCCGGCGACCCTAGGCGAGAGCCGCTCGGTTGGGCGCGTTGTTTTTGGACTGGAAAACGATGTCTTTCTCAATTGATGCCTACAATCAACAACCAACCAAACAAAATCTGAGACATGGCAATGCCAAACAAGAACTGGATGCGTGCAGCTCGCTGACCTGGTGTCACCGTGACGCTCGATGGCGAAGCTGGATCAGGCAGGACCACATAGCGCAGCGATCGCAGGTAAAAGAAGGCATTCGCGGCAAACATGTAGAGAAAGGTGAGCCAGTAGAGCCAGCGGCCGACATGGAGGCAGCCCACGGCCAGGACCACGAGGGTGCCGACAAACTTGTAGCCCGAGTACGCAAGCAGGTCGAAAACGGTATGATCACCCTGGATGTTGAGAAGGTAGCATCCAAGTTTGACGATGCTGAATTCAATGAGCACGATGGCAAGTGCTCTAGACGCCGTGTATCCAAGCACCTCTGGATGGAATCGGCCGCGAAGGCCGTAAATGAACGACGTCGCGATGACATACGTGACAAACGCCATGAGGGGTATATACATGTCGGGGCTGTTGACATCCTCACGCGGCGGGCAATAGGACACGGGTTCCGAGGCGCTCATGCGGCGATCACTTTCCACAGAGGAGGGTCGGTCTGGCGTGCTCATGCCGGCATAGATGGCTGAGCTGCCTTGCCCGGGCGACATGATGCCAGAGCCGCCATAGGGCGTCGAGTAGCGCAAGCGCCGCGACCATGGCTTGTGCTGCCACGGATACAGAATGATACGCAGCTTGTGCAGCACGTACGAGTTCGACACATTAAAGTAGTATTTGAGGATCGGCATCGGCAGCAAGGCACGGAAATTGCGCTGCATGTATTCACCGCCGACCTGGGCGACGTGCCGACCAAACTGCATGCCCATCTGAGCCGTCGCATCGTTCATCATATCACTCGCGCCGAAGCCTGGGATGTCCTTCGCCTGCGGGTACCCGTCCCAGGCGCGCGGCATCTCTGGGCCATACGCGTCCTGCTGCACGTCCCAAGTCGGCTGGATAGGCGTGTGCTGTGCGGGACTCGCGCGATAGGGCGGCGGCGTGTACGAGCCAGATGCGTCAAGCTGGTGCGGTGAAGGCGACTGGATGCGCTGGTACGCCTGGGGTGCAGGGGGGCGCGCGGCGCGCACGCCTGGCCGAACGCCCATCGTCCCGGGCCTGCGGGCGGCGGGGGGCGCCATGGGCCGTGCGGGACGGGCCGCGGCGCCAGGACGCATGGGGCGGCCGGGCACGGCCGCGCTACCCGATGGATGCATCGGCACGGGGCGCTGCAGGGGGGGCGGACGGGCCCCTGGTGGACCGGTGCGCTGGGCGTTCATGGCGTCTGGCAACCAGGCCGGAGGCCCCACGCGGCGGTGCGACACGTTCTCACGTGACCCCGCCGCAGTCGCCGCGAGGCGGCGGTGGCCCAGGGGTTTTTTCGCCATCATGCCAAAGGCCAAGGGCAAGGGCGGAAAGAATCGCCGACGCGGAAGGAATGATGACGAGGCCAAGCGCGAGCTCGTTTTCAAGGACGAGAGCCAGGAGTATGCACAGGTCGTGAGGATGCTGGGAAATGGGCGTCTGGAGGCGCTGTGCTTTGACGGTGAGAAGCGCTTGGCGCATATTCGCGGCAAGATGCGCAAAAAGGTATGGATCAACAACGGCGATATTATCCTGCTGTCGCTGCGTGAGTTTGAGGATGGCAAGGCCGATGTGATCCAGAAGTATACGCCAGACGAGGCACGCAGCCTCAAGCAGCATGGCGAGCTGCCGGAAGCGACCAAGATCAGCGAGGACCAGTTCGGCGAAGAAGGCGACGAGATTGAGTTCCAGGAGGCGAGTGACGACGATGCCGAGGAGGGCGAAGGCGAGGACGATGACGAGGACCTCGATGACCTGTAAAAGCTAGGCTCGCTATAGCACTATGTAGAGGACGTTTCTGCTGCCTCTGGTGATGACATGGCCTCGTGCCGTGCCGAGAGCCAGGCGTGCCATCGATCGCGGCGACGCGCGGCGCGGCGCGCCGTCTCGTCCTGGCTGGGCGGCGCCTGGAGACGCACAAACACGTCTTCCGTGTCCTGCACGAAAAACAGGCGGTACGTCTTGATGCACACGCGAATGTCCAGCGCGTTCTTGACGATGAACCGCGTGCCGTCGGCCTCCGGCTCGGGCGTGGGCGGCAGGTTGCGGTGCAGGAAGGGCGCGCTCGTCTTGGCCGGCAGGCCCTCGGTCGGCGCCCACAGGCAGTAGCTGGCAATGTACTGCAGCCAGCGCTGCTCGCGGTCGTGCGGCTCGTCGAGCGTCAGGTCATCGTGCGACAGGAGCTGGATGTGCAGGGTCGCGCTGAGCGGCGTGCCGTCTTGTGGGCGCGCCTCGATACGGAACAGATGCTCGTCGCGCCCGACGGTCTGCTCGGCGGCCATGCGCGCGGCTATGAGGCGGCGGTACAGCTGGACATCGCGCGCCTCAGCCGGGCCCTCGCACAGCGCGTCGCAGTCGCGCAGCGTCGACGTGTAGTTGTCCAGCAGCTCCTGGCACTTGGCGTCCGTGCTGATCGACAGCGCCGTCTTGACGAGCGCCTGGATGACCTTGTCGACGGTGTACACGACGTACCCGTCGTGTGTGTACATGTACCGCACCGCCTCCTCGAACGACGCCTGGTCGAGCTCATGGTCGAGGTGCCGTGCTATAACCTCCAGCAGCACGGCATAGTACTGCGACGGCTGCAGCGCCAGCGCCGCCTCGTCGGCCTCACTGAGATGCGTCGTATGCTCCGGCCGCTTCGAGCCGGGCAGGCGCATCGCAATCGAGTTGACGAGGCCCGCCGGTCCGCTCGCTGTGTCCATCAAGCCCAGGTCGGCCGCGAGTGGATTCACCTTGGGCGAATGCTCGCTCGCCATGTCCTTGTGCTTCAGTCTGTGCAGGCGCGCATACAGCAGGCACCACAGGCGCAGGAACACGTACATGGTCGTGTTGCCAAACAGCTGCACACTCGTCGGCACTGCATGCGGCGTCGACGTCGACGGCGTGTGGACATGCCACGTTTCGACGGCCGGCGCACGCGGACGTTCCTCTTCGTCGTCGTCGTCACCCACGTCCTCCTCCTCCTCGTCGTCGCTGCGCTTCAGCAGATCCACCAAAGCGTCCGGCACCGCGCCGAGCATCCGCGGCAAGATCGTCTTGCACACGTGCTGCACGCGGTGCCGGTCCTGGTCCGAGAGCGCCGCACGGTCCATGTGATGCGCTACGAGGCGCAGGATATCGGCACACACGCCCGGGTCGTCCATCACGAACGACAGCTGCGACCGCGGCGCAAGGCGCGGGAGACTCGGATCCATCGCCAGCCGGCGCTGCTGCTGCGTCGCGACGAGCGCCTCGATCTCATGGACGAGCGCCTTGGTCGTGATGGCCTTCTTGTCAGCGCTCTTGAAGTTGACGCCCTGGTGGTCGAGCGCCTTGTAAAAGTTGCGCGCGTCGACTTCGCGCCACACCTTGTTCCACTCACGCTGAGCACGCTTCCACTCCTCGTCCTTTTGCTTGAGGCGCGCCAGCACGATCGGCACAGCGATGCTCGGGTTGTCGTGCAGCGCGGCAATCACCTCGAGGCCATGCTGCCGGCCATACACCTTTTTCATGATGCGCTGGTAAATGCTCTTGCTCTGGCCGCCCAGTCCCGGCTTGAGACGGAACGCCGCGCGCTCCTCCGCATCCATCGCCGCGATACGCGCGGCGATCGGCTCCAGCAGCGCAATCGTGCGCAGATTCGCCTCGATATGGTAGTCGTACTCGTGCCGCTCCTCCTCGCTGCGATAGAGCGCGTCCTCGTACACATTCTTCTTGTGCGGATTAAACGACTCGCCCTCACTCGCCCAGGTCGGGTAGCTCACCCACCCATCGTTCAGCACCTCCCAGCACAGGGCGTCGCGGCCACTGCACGACAAGTTGACCTCGCTCTCCGGCAGCTTGCGGTACGACGGGCCACACGACTTCTGCAACGACAGATCAAAGCGCTCGCGCTCGAGCGCCGGCACATTGTCCAGCACGGGATCTTCGTTCTCCAGCCAACCGTGCCGGCCCATGTCGTACCCCACGAGCCCCTTGAACATGCTCAGCAGCTCGGGGCGGCCACTCAGGAACAGCGTGGCACGATCCACGAGCGTCGCGACATCAATCATGTCCTGCGCATACAAGTTGAGCAACTTTAAAAAGTCGAGGTACGTCGTCCGGTCGTCCAGATGCTTCTTCACCCGCTCAAAGAACGCGACCTCATCGACGGTCGCCATCTGCGGCGCCAGCGGCGGCATCATCTCGCCGCCCATCATGTGGGGCGGCGCGTACGACGGCGGGCCTGGCGCTGGCAGGTAGCCCTCCGGCGGCAGCGCCTCGTAGCCCGGCGGCAGGGGCGCGCCATGCGGATACACCGCATCGCCCATCACCTCGCCATGCACGCCCGTGCCGGGCGGCGGCGGCATAAACGTGCCACGGGGGTGTGACGGCATATCGCTCTTTTTGCTGCGCTTGCGGCCCGACGACTTGGGTTCGGGCACAGCGGCCGGTGCCTCGTGCACCATTCGCTTTTTGCTGGGCGGCGGCGGCGGCGGCCGAGGCATGGGATCGTACGGCGGCATGCCACTGCCCTCGACGCCCATACCTGGTGGCGGCGGCGGCGGACCCCCGTTCGTCATGTGGCCCAGCATGCCGAACAGCCCTCCGCTCCCGCCCGGGCCGTCGTGCGCGGCGGCACCCGTATCGGGCAGAAACTGCTTGAACTCTTCGAGCAGGTCCTTCGCATGGTCAAAGAGCACCGTGACCTGTGCATACACCTCGTGGATCGGCCGTTGCTCCTTCTGGTACGTCTGCAAAATCTCAAGGAACTGCTTGTATGTGTCAGGATCGCCGCTGAAGCGCTGCTTGATTTTGTTCACGTAGCTGATCGCATGGTTGAACTCCACGGGCGGCCGCGATACAGGCTCCAGGGGCGGACCGGCGGCAGGCGGCGCCGCTGCGGCACCTGGCGGCCCACGTCCGAGTGGCTCGTAGCCCATAGGCGGTGCATATGCACCGGGCGGCGACGGCATAGAGGGCGGCAGGCCCATGCCGCCAGGCGGACGCACAGAGGACGGCACACGATCCACGTACTCGCCTCGTGGCACGGGCCCCGGGGGAGGCGGCGGTGCGGAGGAGGAAGCGGCGGGTGGCGCGGCACTGCCCGGCATGTCCGACGACGGGCGAGGCAGACGCGTAGGCACGGGTGGTGGCGGTGGCGGGGGGATCAGGCCGCCGCCGCCGCCGCTCAGCGTTTGTGTGGTGGTGCCGTTCGGCGTCGTCACCGTGATCACATTCCCGTCATGCTGATCAAAGCTGCATTCGATGCGGTAGCCCGGGGGCAGGAACGTATTAAAGCCCTGTATGAGACTCGGCTGCCCGCGGAAGAGCATGGACACACGCTCGATGACGCCGGGCGTATCGATCGCCTGGCTCTTAAAGTCCTTCATGATATCGAGGAATCGGTTGTACACATCCGGGTGGTCCGTGAACTGGACCTTGACCTGGTCGAGGTACGACAGGGCATCGCGCACATTGAGTGTCGCCATGGCTCCCGCACAGACACACTATCGCCCACGGGCTGAAACGGAGCTGCTCAGCCAACGTGATCGTCTGACAAGCGACGCAGGGACAGCGGCCACGGCGCCGACGGCCCTCGGACCGTGCACGTGACATCTCCTCCCTACTGCCAATCACGGGGCCACCGCGATGGGTCTATCTACGGCGGCGGCTCTGGCTCAGGCGTACACACTGGGCGGGCCGCGCCAGCGGCCAAGCCAGTAGTTGAGGCGGATCACAATGAGGTCGCGCCCCATACGTAGCGAGTCTGTGAGCAGATGGATTTTGCTGCCGTCAATTTCCGTCCAATGGACGGCCACCTCTGCGACGGGAAGCGGCAGGCGAAGAAGGGTATCATGGCCATCTCCACGCATCGCCTCGGGGCGTAAGACGTGATCGGCCTCGCTCATGCGACATGCCATTTCCGCCAGAAGCAGCAGCTCGACATCAAAGATCCAGCGGTCAATGTGCGCGAGCGGAAACAGCCGTTGCGCAGTCGCACGTGCGAACAGCTTGAAGCCGCACTGCGTATCGCGGATCTCGGGCTGCCGCGGCAGTCGCATCACGGTCGCTCCACGGGGCCGAATGCGTGGCCACAGACCACTGAGTGTCGGCGGCCGCATCAGCAGCGACAGCGTCAGGTGGAAGCACCGCATCAAAAAGTTGCGCAGGAAACTGCGCTTGACCACCGCTTCACTGGTCACCAAATGCGCACGCGATCCCACCACGATGCCCTGTCCTGCAGGCGTCACAACACGCACCATCTCCCGCGCCAGCTTGGCTAACTCGCTAAATTGCGTCGCTCCATCGGCATCAGCAAACAAAATAAAGGCACCTCGCGCGTGCAAGACACCATGCCGCACGGCCGCACCCTTGCCACGATTTGAATGCATGCACGTTATACGGAGCTCTGCACCCCCTGGCAGCGTTCGGCGCTGGGTGTACCGCCGCGCCACATCCACTGTCTTGTCCCGTGAACCGTCGTCTACCATCAACACCTCATACGTGCGTAGAGGCTCACGCAACGGCATAGTCACTGTATAGGGACTCTCTACGCCCTCTGCCAAAGGAAGATGCGAGGCACGCACGCTCTCGAGCCAATCAACCGCATCATCCAGCATCGATTCGAGCCGCTGCTCTTCATTGTACATCGGCACAACCACACTTAGCTGCACCTGAGCCGGCTCTTCCAGCGACGGCAAGGGCCTCGACTCATCCATGTGCTCTACACTCACATACCTGCGTTCCTCGGCACTCGTATGCAGCGCCTTCGGTGTCGCAAGCACAAGAGCCACGTACATGAGAACAACGCCCACACACAGCGTCAACAGCACATGGATAGTCATTGTCACGTTGTGACTCGCATACCCCAGCCCTAGCTCCATTACATATGTGAGAAGCGAGCCGTCTAGGGACGCACCTGCTGCAGATCCCACACAGCATGCAGCGCCCATGACAAGCCGCGCGCGACTCAATGTGCCAACGTGGAGCATCTGCGCGGCTGCAGCACGTGGGGGAAACTTAATTCCCATGCTGCCTCCACGCGGCCACGCTGCCGGAGAGCGTGCGCCCAGTCTGCCTGAGGAGCCACGGCTCCCTCCGGTTACCACAGCTGCCTGCATCGTTACCATGGTCACTGTGATCCGATACAAGTTTCCAAGAGAGGCCTACCAGGTTCTCTTTCTCCTAAGCGCTTTTTTGTACGTGGACCAGGCTGCGCCCAACACCATGGGCGCATGGATACGCCAAGCTCTTGGTGGCCCCTCTGTGATGCGCAAGATCAAAAACGTGGCTATCGGCATCCATATCCTCGAAGCGCTGGTCATGCTGTGCGTCAACATCCGCCGTGGAGCAGCGCTTAGCGTGACGGTACGTGTTCTTGCACTCACACTACCAGCTCAAGTGGGTGTTGACGACGCTGATTCTCGGCGGCCCAACGTGGGGTACCTTTTCCAGTACGTGCGCTGAAAAAGCTAACGCAGAAACCAATCATGGTGTGTGGGGCTGAGTAGATTCCGTAGCGTATCGACCCAAGTCCGTTCGAAGACAAAGCAAATTAAAAAAATTCGACAAGAATGAGATTCGAACTCACGCGGGCAGAACCCAATCGCTTACCAACCGGAACGGTTGTGCGCTTAGCAGGCGACCGCCTTAACCACTCGGCCATCTTGTCCGTGGATATACACTGTGGACCCGCATGTGCGCACTATCTACATGAACGAGTCGTCACTCTCATACGCATCGTCCTCCTCCGTCGGAGTCTTTTGCGCCGCGCGAATACGGGCACGGCGTTCCTTGGCGCGCTGCTCTTCTGCAATGGCCTCTTCGGAAAACACTGTGATTAGCATACGCGAGCGTACATTTCGAGTAATCCCTCGCCTCGGCCTGTTCTTTGTACATGCGTTTGGCCTCCAGCGTTTCCTTTTGCTGATGGTCAGCTTTACCTAACGCACCTGCAGCAGCGCATGCTCTTTTTTCTTGCGTCCTAGAGCACGCTCACGCTCCTGACGCTCTGCTTCAAAGTCCACGGCTCGCACCTCTTTTGTCTTGTTGAGTCGATTGACAATCTCATTCTTGCGTTCCTTGACATGGAAGCGCTTGACGAGCCTGTCATTGTGGAACATCACAGATCCCACAGCCATGTCTCCTGTCTTCTTGACATTGGCATGCGGCGTATAGATAATCGTAATATTGTTTTTCTTGTTGCCCTCGATGGAGTTGGCTTTGACAAGTTGCGAACAGTCTTCCAAGATTCCCTCAGGAATCGATGTCCACTCCATCCCCTCAGGCATGCGGAGATACACATGTGCTGAAGAAAACTTTATTTAGCCCACCGTGCGTACCTTGTCAACGTGGAACCATACATCCTGGCGTGAGTCGTGGCACACGTACCTCTGGGAAGCCATGCGCCAGTAAATCTTCGTCTTTGGGTCAGTATAGCGAGCACCCACTTTCAACCTTGTCGCGGCCCATGAAAATTTTCACAGGCTCCTTGTACGCTGGGATAAGAATCCATGCACGTACCTGTCGACGTGAAAAACAGCACCATGGCTCTCGGCAAGGGCCGTGCACCTCGTATGGCCTCTAGGCGTTTTTGTTCACGTGACGGAAGACGCGTCCGACAGTGTTGATCTTGGCTTGTTGCCATTGCGATGAGTGAGCATGACAAGCTAGAGTCGCGCATGTCGTCCATGTCACTGCATGGATCGACGACTGATAAAAGCAAGAGTGCGACATCACTTCTGAATACGACATGGATGACGTCGCAGCACCGGAAAGCCGCTCCACACCCGTTTCAGCCCCGTCCCCTCAAAGCCAAGGCCGAGCAGACTACATACCCGCGCGCTCCCCTTACTGCGAAGCATGCGCAAGATACGGTACCATCGGTGCGTACATCTTCTGTCTCGCGCATGCAAGAATCAGCCGTGGGATCGTCGAGGCCAGGAGCCGAGTCTGCGAGGCTGGATCTGGGCCGCTACGATGGTGGACTCGAGCGTGACGAGAAAAAGGGGCGTCGGAACACATCGACTGAAGCACAGCTGCTGGCGATGGACTCATCAATGGAAGGTCTGCACCACCAACCGACGCGGCCATGGGGTTTGCATGACTTTGAGATCGGGCGTCCGCTGGGCAAGGGCAAGTTTGGGCGCGTGTATTTGGCGCGAACGAAATCCGTGACGTCGGCGCGTCTAGGCAACCAAGGCTATGTAGTGGCCCTCAAGTGTGTGTACAAAAAGGAACTGATGGAAAACAAGGTGGATCTGCAGCTGCGCCGAGAGATTGAGATCCAGATGAATTTGCGGCACCCCAATGTGCTGCGCATGTATGGCTACTTCCATGACCGTGGCCGGATTTTCATGATGCTGGAGTTTGCTGGGCGCGGCGAGCTGTTCAAGATTCTGTCCAAGCTACCTGAGCGGCGCTTTGACGAGAGCACAGCGGCCAAGTACATTGCCCAGATTGCCGATGCACTGCAGTACCTGCACTCCAAGCACATCATTCACCGTGATATCAAGCCGGAGAACCTGCTTGTCGGCATACGTGGTGAGGTGAAGATTGCTGATTTTGGATGGAGTGTGCATGCGCCTGGCAACCGCCGTGCAACACTGTGCGGTACGTTGGACTATCTGCCGCCTGAAATGGTCGAAGGCAAGCCACACGGTGGGGCCGTGGACCTGTGGGCGATGGGTGTGCTGACGTATGAGTTTTTGGAGGGCGTGCCGCCGTTTGAGGAGCTGAGTGGAGCTAGCATGACGTACAAGCGCATTGCGGCGGTGGACCTGCATATGCCGGAGCATTTTAGTCCTGAAGCCAAGGATCTGATCCGCTCGCTGCTGCGCTACAATCCTGCCGACCGCCTGCCACTCTCCAAGGTGCTTCGGCACCCCTGGATCATGCGGCATGATCCCCAGGCATGCGTTCGTGCCGGTCGGTATGTACGTGCGAATTAAACCACGTGGCACATATAAACACGATCCCTACCCACAACACGCTACGGGCGCGACACGCCCGCCCATAGAAGCTATCACTCGGATGCACCCTTCTTTTTGCCGGGCGTTTTGATGACTGGTGTCAGTGCGTATGTACGTACGTGACTTGTGGATGTATGGCAGCACACCACCACCGGCAATCGTGGCGCGAATCAACGAATCCAGCTCCTCGTCACCGCGGATGGCGAGCTGCAAGTGACGGGGCGTGATACGCTTGACGCGCAGGTCCTTCGAGGCGTTGCCTGCCAGCTCAAGCACTTCTGCCGTAAGGTATTCGAGGATGGCACTCAAGTACACGGCGGCCTTGGCGCCCACACGAATGTTGTTTTGCGACTTGTTCTTGAGGTGACGGTGAATACGTCCAACAGGGAACTGGCGTGAGCGTGCACAAACGTACCTGTAAGCCTGCGCGAACAGACTGGGACACTGGCTTCCGTGCCTCGGGTTTCTGTCCTGCGGGTCCCGACTTGCCACCCGTGCCTGCTGACGACATGGTTGTTGCGTCCTGACACGCGTGGGTCGATCGCGACCCACGACCCCTGTCCACGCGTCTCGGCCGAGTATGAGGTCCGTTCGCGCTTTAGCTAATCGACCCTCCGGCCTCCGGCCCTGCCGTCGTGCTTGATGCGTCGCGCGGATGCGCTGCTCGTTCCGCTGGGCGTGCCTCGAGCGCCGCCGCCCGTGCCAGCGCCAGTGCAAGCCACAAGAAGCATGGAGGAGGAGGATGCATGGTCGGACAGCGAAGACGGCGACCCGGTGTGGTCCTCGACGTGGTTCCACGTCCCGCCTCCGGGTCTGGACGATGACGAACCTACTCGAGGCCATGCATGCTTTGCCACCGGGCATGCTGATGGTACGGTGTCTATTTATGCCAGGCACGCTGTGCGGGTCACGGAGGCGCCGCTCCCGCGTGCTGAGCGGCCTCAAGGAGGTATGACCCGCCGAGCGCACCGACGGCACCTCGAAAGGCTCGTGGCTCACCTATCGCCCCACGCATCCGAGGACGCACCGCAAGCAGCCACGGTCGGCATGTCGCAGGCCACGTCTGCGCCTGCTGAGCTGGATGAGAATACGGCGCATCAGGCGGAAGACTCGCTCGAGTCGCAGGCTTTGGGTGCGGTGCGCCACACGCCTCCTGCACCGACGTCCCGATGGCCACCACCACCGCCGCGTTCTTCGCCGTCGCCACCGCCCACACTTCTGCAGGAGACTAGCGCGCCGATCGTGCCTGCGATGCGATGGAGGCTGGATGACGGCGTGTGGACGTGTCTCTTGCGCCTGCACCCCCAAGACGCATCGCGCGTTCTGTCGATGCACGCTCAGGACGCGCTTCTCATCGTGTATCAGGCGTCGGAGCGCCTGTCCGTCTGGGACGTGCGCACCATGTCGCTCGTGGGCGAGAGTACGTGTCCCCCGCCCGTTTCCATCCATGCCTCGAGGGACTGGGTGGCGCTGCATGGGACAAGGCACGCCACCCTGCTGCGTATCGACCGCGCCGCCCAGCGTCTTGTGCCATGGGCCAGTGTGCCCCTGCCCAGCGCGAGTGCGCTGGCCTGGGACATGTCGGCCCTGGCGTTTGTATACACACACGAGCACGAGGTGCGCAGCGTGTCCCTGGGCGGCACGGAGCGCGTGCTGGCTACCTTTGAGGGACAGGTGGTCGACTTGCTGCTCCGCGATACATGGTATCTCGCCACGACTGACCACATTGTGTGTGCTGATATGACGCGAGCGATGCCCTCACCGGTCGAGAGACTCGTCGACCTCGGCTCGGCGACGGGCGTCGTGTGTGGCAAGCACATGGTGCACCTGCGCTCGACCCTCCATGTCGAGGATCGGCCCACCGTGCCGCATGTCGTCGTGCCGATACCCGGTGCCCTGGCGGCGCCTCCGCTCCCGGCGTCGTGCGCCCCTGGGCCGCTGCCGTGGACATGCACATGGCCGCAAAGCCTGCACCGCCTCATCGTGGCGCTGTCCCACGGACGCGGTGTCGCGGTCATGTCGCTCGACGACATGCTCATGTCGACGTCGCCGACGCCTGCCGCAGCGTCAGCATCGCGCTGGGATCGTGACGTGTCGCTCCTCCAGGTCGTCACGAATCCACGCACAGGCACGCGGCACATGCTGGGCGGGACACCGTGTGGCGATGTGGGCGTGTGGAATGCATCGACGCTGCGTCTGGAGGCCGCCTGGTCGTGCTTCACTGCGCCTGTACAGACGTTTGTGCCGCTCACAGGACTCGCTCCGACGTCGCGGTTCTTTGGGTGCGTCGTGTGCGTAGCCACCGACGGCACCGCGGCCCTCTTGGCCCTCGATGACGTGCGTCTCGTCCACCTCTTTCCCTCGGCCGGCGCACTCACTCATGTCGCCGTGCGCGATCGCGCCATTGCGCTGGTGTACGCAGAAGCCGTGCACTCTTGGGACATCACGACAGGGCATCTCCAGCGCACGGCCCTCGTGCCTGACCACACTTGGCCGCTCTCCGAACGCACGGTGCCCTCCGGCATGCTGGTGCCGAGCGGCTGTGCGGACGCCGCTGGCATCCTCCTTGCCAACGTTCATCGCGCCATGGACGTCGCGTGTCGACAGCTACATGTGTCGCTCGACGCCTGGGAACGCGCCGTGCTCGCATCGGCCCCGCTGCCGCCGCCTACCGTGCGCGAGGCCGACGTGCTGACGCCGATCATCTCCGTGCTTGTGCCGCTGGAGCTGGACCCCGTGTTCCGTCTCGGGGCGGCCAAGTCGACGACGCCGTTGGTGGGCTACGTATCGGGCCGCACTGTGTGCCTGCCCTGCGATGCGGCCGCTCACGTCCGCTTCACGACGAGTCCCGAGGCCACGGCCGAACATCTCGTGCTGACGACGGCCCTCGGCCTCTTGTACGCGGCAGCCGTCGACGCGCATGCCGCGCAGCAGCTTTTGCATGCGCTTCTGACGCCCGCCTTCATGAGCCGGATCGTGCGTCCGGCATCGCTGGTGTTTCCGTCGCTGCCGCGGATCGCTCACCTCGTGCTGGACGACAACGAGGCGATTCGTGCCGCCGCGCGCCTCGTCCTTGTCACGTACGCACGTGCCGCCCCGCCGCATGTGCTTGCGCACCTCGAGCACGTATGGGCCCCGCACCTGCCGTCCGTGCCGCTCGCGGATGTCGCCCGCGTCGAAGAAGAGGCCGTCCTGGTGCTGGGCCTCGTGTGCGCGGAGCGCTACGCCTACTTTCCGCCCGCGCTGCTCCGCCACGTCGCGCGGCTTGTGCTCGCATTCCTTGCGCATGCCACGCCAGGTACGCGACAGGCGCACATCGCGCTCGAACTGTGTGTCGGCTGCCATGTGTGGCAGCATTACATTGACACGGTCGATCTCGTGCGGCGTGTGTTTTGCCTTGCGACGCAAGACGAGGGCCATGGCCTGCGTGGCCTTGCGCGCCGCGCGACGCTCGCACTCGCGGAAAAACACAGCACGCTGTTCATGAGCACGCTGGCTATGGACATTTTGCACGCGCCGTCCGTCGAGCAGAGCCAAGTGACGCAGCGGCTCGTGGCGTTCATGATCCACCAAAAGCCGCTGGTCCTGTACCCCAGCCTGCCGCGCCTGGCTGAGGCCGTCGTGCGCTCGCTCGACCCGACGCACGTGGGCGTGCGCTCCTCCCTGGCCAAGTCGGCGACGCTCATGATCAACGAGCTCGTGCGGACGTATCCGATGATTGCCTTCCACGGCGCATCCCAGCGCCTCGCCGTCGGCACACCCGATGGCTTCATCGTCATGTACGACCTCAAGTCCGGCACGCGCATGTACGTGCTCGACGGGCATAGGCGCGCTGTGACAGCGTGCACCTTCTCTCCCGACGGACGCCGCTTCCTGTCCATGAGTCTCGATGAACAGGTCGTCCTGCTCTGGCGGCTGCACGGCGGCTTCATGGACATGTTCCGCCCCACGTCAGCCACGACACATACCTACCGCACGATCGAGCTGCACCTAGGCGCGGCCGCACAGCTGTCGCCCATCGATACCCTGCGCCATGTCTCGTTCGAGTGGCACGACGAACACAGCGTGCGGCTTGGCATCGGACACGCGCACGTGAATGTGGGCGTCGTTTAGAGTTGAAATAGACCCAATCATGTCTCTGGCGCCCCCACCGGCTGTGTGGTCCGGCAGCGCCCTTAAATACGACAGGCGCCGCCACCCATGTCAGGGTCCATGCTGACTTGGCTGTCCCAACCAGGGCTCCCTGTGCCGCCCGCCTACAACCCCGCGCGCCTCTTTGTCGCGCATCTGCCGCGCGTGCTCGAAGTGCTGCCCCAGCTGCGCACGTCCCACAATGTGTTTGCCACGATCGCTCAGCCGCTCGGCGCGTCTGTCTACACATTCCCCTTGCCGCCTATTGCGTTGGAGGACATCGCCGACGAGTTTGGGCGCCTCATCGCTGACACGTTCGTGATCACGCTCCTCCTCATCGTCCTGTACCGCCTCACGGCTGCACGGACCACGCCGATCCGCCGCTCCGTCACCGTGGCCCTGTCGACGCTTCTCCTCCTCTGGCCGACGTTTCTCGATCGCGGCCGCTCATGCATGATCTCGTACGTCCGCGCCGCCGTCGCTTTCCGCGCCTCGCTCATGACATGGGACATGTTTGCTATGCGCACCCGCGCCGAGGTAGAGAGCTGGTCGTTCCGCCTCGTCTACTCGCACCTGTGGCTCCTGCCTGTCGAGACCGTCGACCTCGAATACCGTGCGGCCAAGGGCATCCGCAGCACGCCGCGCCTCACGAGCTTGCACAAGCTCGGCATCGCTCTCATCCGCAGCGTGCTCTCGTTCGCCCTCGCGCCAGTATTCCCTCCCGCACAGATGCTCGGCCAGCAGTCGTGGTTCTCGTATCGCATCAACTTGCTGCTCATGTACCTCGCACTGTACTTTATGCTGTCGTCGGGCGGCGCGCTCTCGCTCAACGCGTTTGGCCTCGTGTTTGGCGTCGAGCAGCTGCCCATGTTTGAGAACCCCTTCTTCACCACGAGCATTCGTACATTTTGGTCGCGCTGGAACCGCGCGATTGCTTCGGTACTACACCGCGTCATCTTCCAAGGCAAAAATACCAACGTGCGCCAGGCACCCGAAAAGAAACCCGAGCACAAAACGCCTCCTCGCCTCGACCAGCGCTTCTTCTTCCACTCCCTCCAGGCCATCATGACTTTCCTCGTCTCCGGCCTGCTGCACGAATACCTCTTGCACTTTTCGCCCGCGCCCAGGCTCCACGGAAGCCAGACGCTCTTTTTCGTGCTGAACGGCTTCATGACGGTGGCTTCGACGTATGTGAGCAAGTTCCACCCATCGCTCGTACAGCACACACCCGTCGTCATCCGCTACATGGTACTCATGTCGTTCTTCCTCATCGTCGCACCCCTCTTTTTCATTCCTATCCAGGCCAACAACATGCTTGCGGAAGGTCAATGCCTGCTCCAGCACCTCCTCTTCCCTCGCAACGAGACACCTACGCAAGGCACCTTTCTCTATTATCCATAGTGTATCATTTTTTCTAGCCTCCTACATCGGCACCGTCGGCGGCGTGGGTGGCAGCGCCATCGGGTCGACAGGCTCGACGCCGCTCTCGATCGACACACCCAAGCCAAACTTGGCTCCGCCACTCAGGTGATCCAGCTCACCGCTGAAGGTAAGCGCAAACGCGGGCGAGATGCGCGCCTCGTACACGGACGTCAGCTTGCCGAGGCTGTCGATCTGCGCACGCAGCGATGCCATGCGGAACGAGTAACGCGCAGCCAGCGACGCCTGTGCATCGCGGCGCTGAGGCAGCGTGATCATCTGCAGGTCACCAGCCACGTCAACCTGCTCGCTCAGCTGGTGCCAGTACGTGAGCTGAGCGATACCCTGCGGCTGCCACTGCGCCGTCGCGATCCACTCCTTCGCAGGACCGACCCACTTGGCCATATAGCCCACGGTCGCCTCCTCAATCTCAGGACTCGGGTGCTGGTACACGGCCTCGGCACCCAGCGCAAAGCGTGGCGTCAGCGTCTGGAGGTAGTTGGCGACATAGATACCAGTCAGATTCGTGGGCGATGGGTTCAGCGCCTTGAAGTTCATGCTGTAGTCCGAGCCCTGGAAGTCATGCTCCAACTGCACAAAGCTCTGGCCGCCTGCCGGAGCAAACTGTGCCTGGATCTTGGAGATGTGACCTGGGAATAGCAGGCGGTTCAGACGCATCGTCACATTGCCTGCATCATCAAGACCGGCTTGGTAAAAGCGCTTTTCATCGCCGTACACGGCGCCAAAGTTGTACGCATTCTTGCCAGCTCCACCGAGCGTGAATGCATGCGTCACCTGGAAAATGGGGTTCATACTGAGGGCCTTGGTCAGGTCCGCACGCGCACCCTCAAACTGGAAGTTGGCCGTCTGCACCATCTTGACCTCGTTCTGCATTTTCTCGACAGTGCCGAGGTTCGGCAGCGCGAGCGAACGGCGGATCTCACGCATCGTGCTACACACGTCCGCGATGGGACGCATAATCGGGTCCAGCGAAGCGAAGAAGCCAGTCAGCGAGCTGTTGCTGACAGTCTTTTCAGGCACTGCAGGGACCTGCGGCGCTGCAGGCGCGGCCGGCGGCACGGGCACTTGTGCGACGGGGGTAGCCATTGGAGTCAAAGGCACACCTCATCTCCAGTCGGCCAGCGGCGTCTGCCCGAAGAAACATATCACGTGACAAGCAGCCGACGAAAAAGAGACCGCCACCCAGCTCTCCGTCACGCTGTCCTCCAAGGGTGTGTGGCACACCTTACGTAGCGCGCTTTGTAGATGGGTGTCGAAGCAGATGCACCTCTTCGACGAGGATCACGCATAAAGCGCCCCGCCGCGCGTTATGTCCCGGAGGCCGAGTCAGCAGACACTCGTGCCGCGGGACGTAAGCGTGTGCATACGGAAACACGAGAGGATACCAAGCGTGCCAAGTCTTCCGCCGACGAAGAGGAGGAGGAGGACGATGACGACGAGGAAGACGATAGCGAATATTGCATATGCCGCCGTGGCAACGACGGCTCGCCCATGATATGCTGCAACCGCTGCGGGGAGTGGTTCCACTTTCGATGTGTGGGCCTGTCGAAGCGCGCCGCCGAGCAGATGCAGGAGTATGTGTGCGGTGCATGCGAAGGCGCACAGCCCAAGGATACCGACTACGAGGAAGAAGGCGGCGTCTCAGAGGAGGAGGACGAATCTGACGAGGCACCCCTCCCCCCTTCCCGGAAAACCCGTACGTCCAAACGTACACCCGCCGAGGACCATCCAGTGCGGCAACACGTCTTGACGACGTTCACATCGATTTTAGAGCCTCTATTTGCCGCAAAAAAGCTCGAAGAAGAGGCAGCACATACCTATGCCCATGATCTCGAGGCAGAGCTGTTCCACGCGTACGGCCAGGACGTGGCGCTTCGCGCCTACAAGGAGCGGTTCCGCTCTCTAGCCTTTAACCTGAAGGACCAGCGCAACGTGTCGCTGCATGAGCGCATTACATCAGGCCAACTTTGTGCACGGGATATGGTGCACCTGTCAAACGAAGCACTTGCAAATGACTCCATTCGACAAGCCACCGAAAAAGCTAAGCGTCAGGCCTTGGAGCAGGCCATCTTGCACGAGCATGCTGATGGGCCTGCTCGGAAAATCACGCACAAGGGTGAGGTGGACATTGAGCGTGAGCAGGGCGACACGCGGCCCGCACCAGAGCCAGCGCCGGAAGCACCGCAAGCGATGAAGTCGGAGACGGCGCCCGAGACGGCACCAGAGCCAGCGCCGGAGCCAGCGCCGGAGCCAGACAACGATGAAATGCCATGTCCCACCACGTCCTCGGAGAGTGGTAGGGAAAACGAGGCAGTACAACCGCCAGAGCCCATCTCATTTACGGACGTGTGGCACACCGCACCTAAATCCGCGCCAGCCGACACCGAGGTCGATGCCGTCTCTGACCTCGACGATACCGAGGCACATCCCGAGGCGGATACGTGCATTGACTCGTTCCTGGGGGACAGCGCAGAGCCCAGCTCTACGACACCATCAGGCACGCCTCCGCCTGACGCATTTGTCGTGCGCGCCACCCAAAAGGCCACCGTCTCGCTACAACCTGTCGTGTGGGACGGCGTTGTCACGATGCCTGAGTACACGTCAGCCTACGTACATGTGCGCCAGCTCACGCAACCTGCCTTCGTGCCTGAGGCGCCGATTTGGCAGGACTTTTTCCCTGCGCAAGAGCGTATCATTGAGGGCCGTCTGCCCAGCCAAACAGCCATTGACTACTTGGGCCAGGTCCGCCTCTCTCCCCGCAACGATATTGTAGTACTGGTCATGGATGCCGGTGGTGCTGCTTCGTCTGATGCATCCACGCTGCATAGCTCGCCGGCTCTGGATAAACTCGTGCACTACTTTGCCGATAAAGAGCGCTTCGGTGTCCTCACACCTGCACCCGGTGCTCAAGGCTCCCTTGTCAAGGACTTTTATCTCGCACCCCTCTTGTCACATATGCCCGTGCCAGATTGGCTGAAAGACATCCATCCCGATGGACTCGGCGAGGCCTGGGATGCTCAACGCCCTGCAAACATTCTCTTGGTCGTGCTAGTGCTTTTCAAGACTGGTCTTGAAGGACGCACGGCTCCACCCGCCGCCCCTCCGTCGGCACCTCCAGGACCGCCTCCCTCCCTGGACGCGATCCTCAACGTCAAGCCTGATGCTATACAAAATCTCTTGTCTACTCTGAACGGCGGCGGTAGCGCTTCTCCTCATGTGGCGGCGCCTGCGCCTGGTCCACCCCCTCCCATGCCCACCTCGCTTCTCCCACCAGGCCCGCCGCCCATACCACCAGGTCCACCTGCAGCACCGCCCGGACCACCACCACCCCAGCCCATGCGGCCCTGGGGCGGCGTTGTGCGCAACAGTGTCTTGCCGCCACCCGCCTATGGCCCTGTATCGCCCGCTTATGGCGGAGCAGGTAGCGGAGCACCGCACCCGTTCCCAGTGGGGCCCGGTGGATGGTACGGCGGTCATGCTGATCGCGTCAAAGACAAGTCCCGTCGTCGGCGCAACGGTGGCGGTCGTAGATAGCTGTGCGTCCATCCACCGACCCCCTGCTACGAGGCATTTTTTCATTACATAAGGACCGTCCCTGAAACCCCCGTCAGGCGACGCACATCACGTCTTTTTGTCCGCCCTCACAGCCGTCGGCCACAAGTGTTGTATGGCGACCTTGTTGCGCCCTGCACTGCGGTACTCGCCGACATCTGTGCCGAGCCAAGAGGCAGCGGAGGGAGGTGGCGATGCCGGCCTTGACTATGTCGCCAATTTGCTACAATCCATCGTTCAGGCCACCCGTGTACCTGTCACATCTTCTCACGACCAACACACGGTCCACAGAGGCAGTGATGCACAGCGCGATGAGCTGCATCTCGTGCATCTTCCGATTGGCGGATCATCCAATCCCAAGATTGCCGAGATCCAGCAGCTAGTTGATGTCCTTGCCCGCCGTCTGTGGTGCGCCGAGGACAGACACGCCGTGGATATGCGTTCGCGGCCTTACATCCAGACACGCAATTTGCCGGACCCTGTTTCGCGACTGACTGCCGAACGTGCTGACCCTGTTTTGCGCAGTCCACATATCGCCCCGATTCTCGCGGCGGTGGCCCCGACGGGTATGGATCCGAACGAAATGCTCGATTACGCTTCTGCAGAAAGTGGTCTCAGTGCGGAAGAGGAGCTGCATTTACTGCGTGCGCAGGTCCGTGATATCGCCCGCGTATGTAAGGCGGTCGCCCTGGGCGATCTATCGCAGCATATCATGGTGCCTGTCCAGGGACCTGTCATGGTGGAACTCAAAGAGATCATCAATCAGATGGTCGACCGACTGGGCAATTTCGCCAGCGAAGTAACGCGTGTGTCATTGGAAGTCGGCACACAAGGCAAGCTCGGCGGCCAAGCTGACGTTCCGGGTGTGCAGGGCACATGGAAGGAACTCAAAGACGTGGTGAACCGCCTGGCCGAGAACCTTACGAACCAAGTGCGTGGTGTGGCGCTGGTCACCAAGGCTGTTGCACGAGGTGATCTGTCGAAAAAGATCGATGTTCAAGCCGACGGCGAGATTCTCGAGCTCAAAGTCACCATCAACGTCATGGTGGACCAACTGCGGCATTTCGCGAACGAAGTAACGCGTGTATCGCGTGAAGTCGGCTCTCAAGGTCGATTGGGTGGCCAGGCTTATGTGCCTGGCGTGAAGGGTGTGTGGAAAGAGCTCACAGACAACGTAAACCGCATGTGTCTGAACCTCACTGAGCAAGTGCGGTCAATCGGTATGGTCACGACTTCTGTCGCACGCGGTGACCTCACCAAGACCATCGAAATCACCGCCGAGGGAGAAATGGCTGAACTCAAGGATACAGTCAACAGCATGGTGGCTCAACTACGTGTTTTTGCCAGTGAAGTAGTGCGCATGTCGCTCGAAGTCGGCACGTTTGGTCGTCTTGGCGGACAGGCCAACGTCCCGAATGTGGAAGGTATCTGGAAGGATCTCACGCTCAGTGTCAACAAAATGGCTGACAACCTCACGTCGCAAGTGCGCGAAATCGCGCGGGTCACCAAGTGTGTCGCCGAAGGCGTGCTCACCGAGTTTATCACGGTCGATGTCCAGGGTGAGATTCTTGAGCTCAAGGATACCGTCAATAACATGGTGCGGCAATTGCGCACACTGTCAGACGAGATTATCCGCGTATCCGTCGAAGTAGGCACTGAGGGTCGTCTGGGAGGCCAGGCCAATGTGGAAGACGTCAAGGGCCAATGGGAAGTGCTCACGAAGCGTGTCAACATGATGGCCTCAAACCTTACGACGCAGGTGCGCTCCATCGCCACAGTTAATACAGCTGTCGCACGTGGCGATCTCAGCAAAACCATCAACGTAGAAGTGCGCGGCGAATTCCTCGATTTGAAGAACACCGTCAATAACATGGTGGAAAGTCTGCGCACCTTCTCCACTGAAGTCACGCGTGTGGCCACTGAGGTCGGTACGGAGGGTAAGCTCGGTGGTCGTGCGAATGTGCTGGGTGTCGATGGCACTTGGAAGGATCTCACGGATTCGGTGAACACGATGGCCGCCAATCTCACGCTGCAGGTGCGAACTATTGCACATGCTACGACAGCTGTGGCGCGTGGTGATTTGACCCAGAAGGTGACCATCTCTGTCAGCGGTGAAATACTCGATCTTGTCAACACCATCAACAACATGATTGATCAATTGTCGTTCTTCGCCTCCGAAGTCACGCGTGTGGCGCGTGAGGTAGGCACTGAGGGCAAGCTAGGCGTTCAGGCGCAGAAGAAGGACATCGAAGGTACTTGGGACGAAATCACGGACAATGTCAATATCATGGCCAACAACTTAACGTCCCAGGTGCGTGCGTTTGCCCAGATTACAGCTGCAGCAACGGATGGCGACTTTTCGCGCTTCGTCACCGTTGAGGCCAGCGGTGAAATGGACTCGCTCAAAACCAAGATCAATCAAATGGTGTACAGTCTGCGTGACAGTATCCAAAAGAACACGGCGGCTCGCGAAGCTGCCGAACTGGCGAATCGCTCCAAGTCTGAGTTTTTGGCCAACATGTCGCACGAAATCCGCACGCCCATGAATGGTATCATTGGTATGACATCGCTCACCCTCGAGACGGTACTTTCCCGCACACAGCGAGAGAACCTCGTGACCGTTTCGACTCTTGCCAGCAATTTACTGGCCATTATTGACGACATTCTCGATATTTCAAAGATCGAGGCTGGTCGTATGAACATCGAAGAGATTCCCTTCAGCCTGCGTGGCATCGTGTTCAGTGTGCTCAAAACTCTAAGCGTGCGTGCTGCACAAAAGAAACTGAACCTTGTCTACGAAGTGGCACCCGAGGTGCCAGATCCTCTCATCGGTGATGCCCTGCGTCTTAAGCAGATCATCACAAACTTAATTGGCAATGCCGTCAAGTTTACCGAGAGCGGTGGCATCGTCGCATTGCGCTGTAAGCTCAACAGCCCTCCGGATGCGGCCGAGACTGTGCTCGAGTTTTGTGCGTCCGATTCAGGTATCGGTATCAAGCAGGACAAACTGGATATGATTTTCGATACTTTCTGTCAAGCCGATGGCTCAACGACGCGGAAGTATGGTGGCACAGGTCTTGGACTGTCCATTTCACGCCGACTTGTGAACCTCATGGGTGGTGATATGTGGGTGCGCAGCCACCTTGGCAAAGGCTCTGACTTTTTCTTCACCATGGTAGTGCGGCGCGACAAGTTCACAACAGAGCAATTAAATGAGCGCATGCATCCTTACAAAGGTCGCAAGGTGCTGTTCCTGGACACCAAGGGCGAGGGAGCAGACGTGGCTCGCATGATTGACCAACTCGGCTTGAAGCCGATTGTTTTCCATACCCTGAATGAAACGATGCAGCACAGCTCGTCTTTCAACCGCATCGATGCCATCGTAACAGACGTATTATACGTGGTGTCACATTTACGCACAATTGAACAGCTCCGCTATATCCCCATCAATCTCGTTACCCAGGAAACCCTCTCACTCAATCTCACATACTGCTTGGACTACGGTATTTCGTCCTACATCAACACGCCCATGTCGCTGGAAGACCTGTACTATGCCCTACTTCCCTCGCTAGAAAGCAGCGCGGCCATTCCAAGCGAAGGTAACACGGACATTACGTACCATATTCTCCTCGCCGAGGACAATTTGGTCAACCAGAAGCTGGCTTGCAAGATCCTGCAGAACCAGGGCCACAAAGTGGATGTTGTCGACAACGGCGAGCAGGCCGTTGAAGCAACGCAGCGCTGCAGATACGATGTGATTCTTATGGACGTAAGCATGCCCGTCATGGGAGGTATCGAGGCCACCATGGCTATTCGAGAACGCGAGCAGTCGCTCAATCTGGAGCCTATCCCCATTGTGGCCCTGACCGCCCATGCCATGCTCGGTGACAAAGAAAAGTGTCTACAAGCTGGCATGAATGCATACGTGAGCAAGCCTATTCGGCGTGTGGAATTGGTGTCCACACTGAACCAGCTTCTTAGCCAAAAGCAGCCAAAGCAATCCTCCTAACTACCTTTTCCCAATTCATTCACGTTTGATACGTGTATAACGATTCTAGATGTATGTTTGGACAATCTATTTTTCATAGCAATATAAAAAAACTCAAGGCCTCCAAAACACTATAGTCAGCCTTGCCACCTAGGGATTCAGCGGTCTCTCCACGTCCTTGGGCGTCGCGTCCTGATTCTGTGGAGGGCCAACGGGCGGCACATCCTGCCTTGCTGGCGGCTCACGCTTGTCTGATTTGATGCTGAGAGAACTGAGTTCGCTGGATACTTTGGCATCCTCGCCATCAAAGGAAATGCCTTGCTTGCTCAAGATGGACCGAAGACGCACCACCTCTTCGCTGAGTGTTTGCAAAGCCACATCACGTCGTTCAATGCGCTTTTTTAGACGAATAAGGTACTCATTTGAATGCCGTAAAAGCAAAACCTTGGCGATGGTCCGATTTGGATCTAGGGATGGATCTGTGACACACTCACCCTGTGCGCTTGGCTGGTCTCCATTTCGGTCGGACATCTCCATGAGCCCAAATCCTTCGGCTAGACGGTCTTCGTTTGATCCATCTGGACCCAGCATGGACCCACCGGGTGAATTATGATCCACAGTTATGCCAGGTAACAATACACGCAGCTCATCAAAGCAGTGCTTAAGTGAATCGCGACGTTTTTGCTCAGCAGCCTTGTGAGACGTTCGGCGCTGATCCAGTCCAAAGTTTTCCGCACGGCGCATGTTGAACCAGCCGGCAGAGCCGTCCTGGGAAATGCCACTTGGATAAAAAGATTTGTGCGGTACAGCACCACCTTGGAAAAACATACCATGTGGTGGCTGCGATGCATTGATCAGAGCAGAAGCCGTGACAGCGCTTACAGCATTCTGGGTTTGGTATGAGTTCATCCCACCGTAGCTAGGTGGGTAGAATACGTTTTGCTGCGATGAGGTCGATGGAGGTAGTACCGGTGTCGACGTGACGGATCCCGGCGTTTCAACTGGCGCTGAGCTTGGCCGAGGAGAATAAGCAAGACCCATTAACGTGCCTGGAGTTGCTGGCTGCGTTGCTGGCTGTGTCGGATCTGAATTCGCCAATTCGATGGGAGATGGACTTTTCAGGAAAGGGGTGCGCTCCGCTTGCTCTTGGGTGTCGCCATGGCCAAGATTGGACACGCCTGACTTGGTCTCATCCATCGTAGATGATCGGGCAGGGAGGGCTTTTGCTCCCGTGTTGCTTCGTGGCAGACTCATCGATGCTGGCGACAAAGCCGGAGATGGCATCGAAAAACCATTACTTGAATCCTGCATGGCATTAGAGATGGATTCAATGGCTCCCAGAGATGGCGATGAATGCAAGCTACCACCACGCTTCCTTCCCTGCCATACATTCTTGGGACTCTGCACAGGTTTTATTAGTGGCGATGGCCTCACACGAGAAATCTTGCTGTCTGTGGCCCTACTGCGCCGGAGCACGGGTCGCTGCTCAGCCGATAAGGTAGGTGACGGCGTGATCGAATGAGTAAATCCATTTGGCATCATAACATTGCTCGTCATCAAATCAGACGGCCCGGGCACATTCGCACCAGACGATGCAGACGACATGTGCAGCAAATCGGGTGTCAGCTGCACATCTTTCACTTCGTTCAGACCATACACATGTTGCTGCGATCCCTGAGGCTGAAGCATTGGTGATGTAATGGGTGGTAGAAAATCATTTGTGCTTGAGCTGCTGACTTTGGAGAACACACTTGCCGGCGTCACGCCCGACGAATCAAGAGGAGGGCATGACTTTTCCGAGAAGCTGGACATGTGAGTTATGCCTTGAGATCCAGCGACAGGCTCACCGGAGACCACATTATTACTTGACATATAGGACTGCGATTCTGTGGGTGGAAGCTTGCCGTGCATAGAAAACGCCGGCATGTCGAACGTCTGCATTCCTGCGATGGACTGAGCACTGCTCTTGTCTTGGTTCACAAATGGTTCATAATTAGGGTGCCCTTGCATGTTAGCATTATCTGGCCTTTGGATGTCTGCGGGCATGTGCTCATGAAGCATATGGTAGAAGTGAGAAGAGGCATGGATGTCTTCCGAGGATATTGGGCCAGGCGCATGAATGTCTTTTTGCTGCACAGCATTGTCGCCTGCCATGTGCAAAGAAACGTTGTTGTGACCCTCTAAGTGAACAGGAACCAAAACGTCGTTGTGAGCGTACATCAGTGTTTCGTCCTTGCTGGGAGAATTGGCTGCTTCAAGGGGGCCGGTCGTTTTCGAAGCGTGATAAAAAGCTGGTAACTCTTCTAAAGAAGGATACTCAGAGCCAAATTCAAAAGAATCCATGACTCTCCTCACTCAATATTTGTATGACACGATGTATGTGCGGTTCTCGCACGGCTAGCGGGGTCCAATCTACTCTTGACGAGGTCGAATTTTTTTTGGGCTCGACGGTGTGATATGAAATTTGCAAATTAGCGACGCCCTCATTATGTGCAAAGAGCGCGTGGTTCCAAAAATATCGGACCCGATTACATAAATGACTAATAGCTACATAAAGAAGCCTCATGGAGACTAACAGGGTCCCATTGTACGAGCCATGCTCAAATGCGAGAACCCTGCAATAGGAAAGAGCAGAGTGTCATGGCTATCTCGTTCGATTAGGTGTGCGCCTCGAATTCCTGCGACCACTGGTTCTCTTTGAGCTTGTACGAGCGCGTGAAGGCGCGCTGCTTGCGACCGCGGTGTCATTCTCGTCAGCCCATGCGAAAAACTTGCATCTTACGTTAGTTTCTTGTCACGCACCTGGCACGAGCGCTCTCTTTCGGACATGCATAAAATACACGTCCCGTATTTGGACCCTATTCAATGTTAGGATAGATAGCGTACCTTACGAGTTTCACAGCGTTTTGCCGTCAGGTCACAATGACACATAATGCGCTCGGGGCAGGCTGCAGAAGTTCTCTGGCGCTTCATGCGAGGCTCACTCGACGAGGGGGGCGGAGCAGAACACCACTTAAAAAAGCCGCAATCATCGTTGGCATGCCCCTGTTTACCACACGACCAATACGAGCGCCCGGAACGCGCATCAGTAGACGACTTGCATACATGAGCACAATGGCATTTGGGTATATCATGGGAGGCAGTCGCTGCTCTTGCTGTTTCAGTATTCTGCGCAAGTGACGGGAAAGATGGGGCGGAAGATGAGGGAAGTGCTTGAAAATATGTACTCACGGCTCGGCCAATACGATCAAAGTCTCGTTCCACAACGTCGTAAATCTTTTTGTACTCTTCCATGCATTCTGTAATAGTATCGTCTTTAGTTCGCTGTGCCGCAGAAATCAAGCCTAGCTGTGTCTCAGTATCACGTCGCAATTTGGGCTTGCATAACTGCTGACTCGTGTCTAAGCCTTCGTATCCTTCAACAAGTCCCATTCCCAACGTAGAAGGAAGTAAATAGTTGGTGTTGCCTTGCTTTTGTATGACGACATACTGTCGATCCATGACCTTTTTTATGTGTTCTGCGATGGTCGCGTCAGTTCCAATACCGTGCTTGTCCATCAAGTGAACTAGATCTGCCTCTGTCAGCAACTTCGGCGCTGATGTGCTGCCCTGTTTCACCGTCAATGTGCTGGGTCGGAAGCGCTGACGCTCTCGGTACTCTGGAATCGACTTGTTAGACCAATGTTCGTAGGTAAACAGTTTCAAGTACGCCGTATCTTTCACAAACAACCCCGATGTATGAAATGTCTCGCCGCCCATTTCAATACACACCTTGGTTTCTTCACCCAGTGCATCTGTCGTGCAACTCGCGAGAAATCGACGAGTTACGTAGTCATACAATTTTTTCTCATCAGCTCGAAGGTCATTTGCATGCGCTGTGGGGTGGATGGGCGGGTGAGCTTTATCGTTCTTGCGTCCATTTCGAGGGCGTTCATATGTGAGTCCGCCCGGAGCCACTGTTGCGCCTGCTGCCGACGCGCACAACTCTGATACCAATGCACCCCACTGTGCATCTTGGCATTGCTTATCCAAAAGTCCGACAAAGTCAAAGTCGTTGTCATACTGATCCGTCTCGGTGCGGGGATACGACAGCAGACCACGCTGATATAATGCTTCTGCCAAATCCAAAATTTTTTTGGGTGCCATGCCTGTCAACCGCGATAGATTTTTCTGGAGCTCAACTGTTGTCAAAGGTGACGGTTTCCGCTTGCTTGTAGGGCGGCACTGCACACATGTTACTTGGGCGTCAACGGCTTCTTTGCATCTTCCATGCAAGATTTTCACAATGGATTCGTCGAAGAGATGTTTTCTGTCCCATATGAATTCCACCGCTGAGGATTGAGGACCTGTTTCATGACGCAAATCGATGTACCAAAATAGCTCCGGAACAAAGGCCTGAACGCGTCTATAATGGTCCACAACGAACCCTAACGTCGGAAACTGGCATGGTCCATAGCTGATCACCATTCGATCCACATGTAACAATGGAGTGAGTCGTGCTGTTTGAAGTCGCGTGAATGCCGCGCCTATGCGCAAGTCGATTTGTTGTCGAGCATCGACAGCGTGCACAGCATGCAAATCCAAGTCCACGAGGTTCATACAAGCGCGGTGGATCTGGTCAGCAATTACGGCACTGAAGCGCGCACGTTTCACCACCAGATTCTTACGCTTAGATAGGCAGTGTTGTGCAACCTCGTATCCGATATTTTCACCTTCGCGATCACAGTCAGTCCAAATAATGAGCATGTCTGATCCTCGAACTTCAGCAGAGAGATTTTGAGCGAGTTTTTCGGCTTCTTTAGAAATACTAGCAGTAATGGGAGCTTGGAATAGGGCAGAAGGGTTGCACTTGCCCCAGCGGTACTCTTCTGGAAAATCAAGTTCCATCATATGGCCACGGACGGACGTGAATGTAATCTCGGCAGATACCATGTTAGGACCTACTGAAGGTGCACGCGATCCAAAAACATGGCGCGGCAGCTTGTATACAAAGTCGTAGTTGCGGCAGTACTTGTCTCGACCTGGGCGCTACACGGTGAGTATGGCCACACATACATTGGTATACGATCCATGCGAAAGTATTTGCGCAAGAGATTTCGCCATAGATGCTACAAGTTAGTGAAGCATACGCACGCTTCTCTGCAACACATAAGACACGCATGTCACAACCAGGGCCTCATGCCCTGAGATCGCTGTTTCCAACACCCCCCTGGTAACGCGCCGCGCGTGTAAAAATGTGCTTATCTAATTCCCAAGTACTACTACCATTTCCAAATGTGCATCGACGCGTCATAGAACGAGCAGCTGTAAATGAGATGATCTTGCGGTGACCCGCGCTCCCAATCGCATCCATAAGCGATACTATTATGACCCTGAAATTTCGTGAGGATGCGCATAGAGTCTGGTGATGGTGCTCCTGCATCAAGACCTGGACAATCCAAAACGACCAAGCCGCCATGCATGCATGCAAGAAGAAGTTTCTGGGACTCGTCCGGATGCCATTTCGTGCGCCATATACCGCCACCCACTTCCGTTTCACTTAAAGGTGAGCGCGTGCTCCGAGCATCAAAGAGCCGGATTTTTTCGTCGTAGCTTCCGACAGCCCAATAATGTTGCTTGTGGGGATGACTCTGAATCGTTGTGACACCTCCTTCGAAGCTGAAAAAGTAAGTCATCAGTACATACCATTTACGCGTAGTGAAGATAGATGCGCGTTGTCCATTATACAGCGGCATACGCATGTCCCAACCCTTTAGGGCCAAATCATCACCGCCACTCCAAGCCACAACGCCATCATTCCAGCAATCCCATGCCGTGATCCATGCCTCGTAGTCATGCGCCGACCATGTTTCACATGCTTGGGGAAGTGGTGCAGCTGAATTCAAGCTCGGTACCATGCATAACGTTCCGTTGCTTTGACTCAAAATCATACGTGCATCATCGGCGCCAGGACGACGCCTATCGGACCAGTCGAGACTCAAACATAATGCGTCATCATGGTTCATACGCCACGATTTCCAAGGGACCAGGCGATAGGCTGATTCGTGATCCTGCAAATGCAACAAATGTACGTGCCCTGATGCATCCGCAATCCCCAAAATACCGTACCCATGCTGCGCCCGTTTCTCAGAAGAAGCAAGACACCACTTAGTATCTAGGATGGCTGGTCCATCCCATGTATCTAGGGTCGCGCAGCCGACTGCACCGCCTTGAACGTCAGCTCGCCGCAGTCGGCATCGCCCGCGGCGTGTGTATGAAGGGCTAGGGGCATCCGTATTTTTGTCTTGATCCACCTGATACGTTGACTCGGCAAAAACGTAGGGTAAATAAGGGTGCGACTCGATAGAGTCTGCACACAGCTCCGTCGACTCTTGGTACAGACTCGGAGCTATATGCGACATCGCTGCTGGCAAAAGTCTTTCACTCCACACGAGCCATTTTTGGGACGTGCGCTCGACGTGACGCTGCTTTCCGCGATGAGCTTACGATCCAAGGCGCCATTAGCGGTGCCGATCATGAAAGGGGAGCTAGATTTGGATACATGGTGTGTATCACTCTACATTTACCGAGCACAGTTCACGAGATGAGGCTCTCATGCGGATCGAGAGATTTGTGCATTCCTTTATGGAGGGTGTGCGGATGGTCCCCAAGAACCATGCGTGTCATACAGTCGCTGTGGGAGCACCACGCGCACGGAATGCCAGTCGCCATAGCCGCGTATTTTGGGAGTTTCCATCAAAGTGTACAGAGCGCATGGTACAATGGGCCCGCTTCTTTTGTGTATTGCGTCACATACATGCGGCACTTGCATCGAACACCGTCATCACGAAAAGAGACATTTACTATCGAGATCCCACCTTATTTCAGAGTCAGTGTCGGGTGGATTCCATGATTGTGCGCATATGCATGACCCTCTCGTGTTCGCGAGCTTCGTTGAATATCACGGCTTCAGCAAGGAGTGTCGTGGTGGGACCTATCCGGTTTCATACCATGCAAAACAGCACCATACGTCCAGAGCGTCACGCCAAGGATACACTCGAGCAGCTGATCCCCGATCCTTCGATGATACGAGGTGTTACGTGCCATGCGAACTGGATCCTGATGGTCGAAAAGCATGCTGTATTTCAAACACTCTGCTCACTGCGTTTTCTTGACAAGGTACAGCAATACGGCATAACCTGTCCTGGACTTCTCATGACGGGTAAAGGATATCCAGATCATGCGGCACGATGGCTCCTACATGATCTGGTACGCAGCAAGCAATGCCACTGTGTGTACTTTCTCGTGGACAGCGATCCACATGGCATTGACATCATACGCACCTATTGCGAGGCAATGGACCCCTCCGACTGGGTTTGCATGCATTGGTTGGGAATAAAAACGCGACAATGGATGCAGCACACCACCTGCACACAGATGCTACCCATGTCACGCGTGGACCGCAATAAGGCCATGCATGTGCTCAACCATCGTACACACCTACCACCCTTACTGCGCAGGGAAGTGGCAGCACAGCTTCATGCAGGGTACAAGTGCGAAATCGAGGCGCTTGGTGAAGCTGGTGGTGACAACATGATCGAATTTATATGCCATCAAATGCAGCAGTGCACACCCGTCTTAGGCTTTGATGGTATGTGACTTGTGGTACACATGGTATACGGCCGTGGCAACACTTGCCCCCAAAATCGTGCCGGCCAATATATCCGTCGGATGGTGACGATAGTCCATCAAACGACTGACTGAAATGTACGCAGCGAGGATCACAGGAACAAGTGGTAGAACTAGGCTGGATAACACGAGATGTTGAGGTGCTTCTTCCGTTTCACGGTCTAAACCTTCCTCCAGGCGAATAGGCTCCTCGTCGGGGACCTGTTCGTAGACAGTACATGTAAGTTTGCGCATTATAGCGGTGAAAAAGCCCCGAATGTACCAGGCCAAGAATGTCAAGCCACTAAAAGCCATGCTCGAGTGCCCACTTGGGAAACTCTTGAAGCCATCGGCCAATGTATGCGAAGTGATCGGTGTTGAACAAATCGTGTGATCCACAAGCAAGTTGTGGTACTTGGTAGACTGGATACTGCTTTGGGTAGGCTTGCAACGTGCTAGGAAATCAGGGCGGGGCCGCCCCACCAGATTCTTGCCTAGTTCGGTAATGCAGCCCGTAATCACAATCGTCATTGCAAAGCCTAACAAGCCCATGTTGAGACGCGCCCAGCGCTGTTTCAGCAACATAGAGCAAAATATGATGCATGAAATTGGTAGGACCACCGACAGCAAGGTCAGCAGGTGCTCAGGCACACGCTGACTGTCGGTATGAGGGTGCTGGATCGAAGGGTCGTTCAAAGTGAATTGCTGATGGAATCCATCCGAGCGGTGGTGCAGAATACCGCGGTATAGAAGTAGCATCAGAATGCATGCTGCCCAGTCAATGGCCCAGCGCTTGTGGCTCGGAGCGCGTGCAAAGTCGGCCAGAAACGATCGTACCGACATCATAGTCTCGGTATGCAAAAAAGCCCTGCTAGCGTCTTCCGCCCCCTACAAAATCTCCACATGAGCTGCCATTGCTACCTGATTCACTCTGTTTTGAGCGATGTTTCGTCTTTCTCCTCGGGGTCCTTGTTGATGCGTTCTGACTGTGCGAGCCAAAGATCATAGTAGAGTCCATGCTTGTCTAAGAGTGCCTCATGTGTGCCGCGCTCAGCCACACATCCATGATCCAGTACAAGAATGTGATCCGCATCTTCAACTGTGCGCAATCGGTGAGCGATAAAGATCGATGTGCGGCTCATATCGCGCAAGAGCATGTTGATATTGCGCATAAGCTCTGTTTCTGTGTGAGAATCAAGTGATGATGTTGCCTCATCAAAGAACATGATACGTGGATCTTTCAAGAGCATTCGTGCAATGGCCAAGCGCTGCTTCTCTCCGCCAGAAATCATGAGACCACGTTCGCCAACGATCGTGTCAAAGCCATCTGGAAGCTGTTCCACTACCTGGTCAATGCGCGCTAAATGAGCAGCACGGCGCACCTCTTCATCGGACGCTGCGAGCTTGCCATACTTCAGATTGTCCCAAATACTAGAGTTGAAGAGGGCTGTTTCCTGCGGCACAACACCAATCGCCTTGCGCACACTCTCGAGGGAGAACTGACTAATGTCATTGCCATCAATATAAATCTTGCCGGTCTGAGGCTCATAGAAGCGGAATAAGAGACGGAAAATGGTCGACTTACCGCATCCCGACGGACCAACAAGCGCCGTCTTTTGACCCGCGGGAATCGTAAAGCTGCAGTTTTTTAATATAGGACGTCCCGGGTGGTATCCAAACGTTACATTTTCAAACCGGATATCGCCACGAACAGGAGGTAGGGCAGGTGCATTCGGTTTGTCGCAAATTTTCTGTTGCTGCTTTTGCAAGTTGAACATAGTCTCCATGTCCACGAGACTCTGGCGCAGCTCGCGGTATACGGAGCCCAAGAAGTTGAGTGGGAGAGAGAGCTGGAAGACAAGTTGATTTACCATGACCAAATCACCTACTGTCATGGTGCCAGTCAGAATACCGTGCGCGGTGAGCAGCATCATGATGGTCAGACTCGTAGAGAAGATAGCGTTCTGTCCAGAATTCAAAGCGGCCAGACTGGTAGATACTCGAACACTGGCCTTTTCATAGTTTTGCAGTGCTGAGTCGTACTTCTTAATTTCATGCTGTTCATTGTTGAAGTACTTGACTGACTCATAGTTGAGAAGCGATTCAAGGGAAGTTGTGGCACCGCGCTGATCGGCCAAATTTGCATCACGACGAAAATGCGTGCGCCAACTTGTCGTGCGAATCGTGAACCATGCGTAAGCCAGCATAGTAAGACCGGCAACTGAAGCGTATGAAGGACCGCATTTGATACTCAAGATGCCACAAACCAACGAAATCTCCAATGCAGTTGGCACGATATGAAACACGATGGACGAAAGCAGAAAAGAGATACCCTTCGTGCCTCGATCGATAGCACGAGTTAAACCACCGGTCTGACGGCTAAGATGCCAGCTGAGATCGAGATTGAGCAGATGCGTAAATACGCTGCGTGCAATCTTGCGGATGGATCGCTGTGCCACATTAGCAAACACAGCGTTTCGAAGCTCTGAAAAAGCTGAGGCGCCAATACGCGCGACACCATATCCCAAGATTGATGCACCTGCGACAACCCAAACCGTATTTGGGTTAGCCAAATCGAGCGGCTGCGAAGCAACGTCATTCATGCGGTCCACAACGGCCTTGAAAAAGAAGGGAACTTGGACGTTAAGGAGCTTACCAGCTAACAGTAACGACAGAGCCAATATGACGCGAGCTTTTGTCCCAAAATCATTTTTTGGCCACACGTATGTTAGAAGAGTCGACAAAATCTCCCAATTCGTGCTGTTTCTTTTCACCAGTTGATTTTTGTCTGTCCTCGGGGGCTCGGGGGGCGTCGATGACATATGGCTATGAAATCGACCTTGAACTAGAGACGCCATGCGCCCATGTGGCATGAGCGCCATGGGGGCGCTCGCGCGTTTCACAGCATACCTAGGTAATATGTATGCTGCACGATGCACAACATGTATACCTGCGAAGCTGCCGCGGTACGCACTGATCAGCATCAGAGAACACAAGCAACTTGGCCCTCCTTGGCAACCAGACAGGCAATCGCGTGTCACGTGAGACACACGGATCACCATCCGTGTGGTACCAGCCATGTAAGGTGGAAGCTGTACAACTACATTTGTGATACACGATAAAGGTGTTCTAAGTATTAGGCAAGGCACCAGGATTTTTTTCATTCGCACCAGTACTGCGCCCGCTAGCAGTGTTGCGCCCAGTACCACGCGACTGCGTATCACGCGTACTTGCTCCACTCCTGTTGCGCTTCTTGATGACATCTGTCTTGAGTGACAAAGGACGCATAACACCATGCAAGCGCTGAAAAAGACCGCAAGCATTGCAAAGTGCATTTCCTTCTGGATCTCTTCTCCATAAGGGGGTGGTAGTGGTTTGACAGTTGAAGCATACTGTTGAGGGTGAAGGGTCAGTGTTGTTGCTGGGCAATGACGACGAAGTAGAAACGCTGGTAGCCAAAGATGACGGCGCATACGACTGAGATGGGGATATTCCATCCGTTGAATAGTTCTGAGTCGCCGTAGATTCATAGGTCATGTTCATGTATTGGGACGACGGGCTAAGACCCGTGTTGGAGAGAGACGCATAGTTGTTCTGTACAGTTTCGGGCAAAATGCCTCCTTGCGCCGAGTTGAATATATGGGCCGTGTGGAAAATGGAGGCGAAAAAAGCTTGCGGATCGCTTTGTTGAAACAGGTCGGGCTGAGAAGATAGAGTCGTTTCAGCTTGACTTTGCGCAGCATTCGTTGGTATACCCCCATGGCCAACCATGGAATACGGCATCGATGATTGTTGCGCGAAAATCTGTGACGGATCCACGTGCAAAATCGATGGAGAAACGTCGGCTGAATCTGAAAACGCACCGGATGCGGCTGATGGCACGTCCATATTAGACACTGGCGCTGCAGAGGCCGAGGTCCCCACGGGTGATATCGGTGTCGTGTATGAAGTTGACAACGGCATCAGGGGTGGAACGTGATTTGCCTGAATCGATGTTGTTGCGTTTCCAAGCATCGTGGGCGTATGCGATGCACTTGTTGGCGAAGGCATAGAAAATTCGAACGGCAAAGATGGCACGCATTGCACAATGTTCTGCGAATACATCTGAGGCAACTGTCGCGATAGACCTGAAGCGACACGCTGATCACCAGTACGTGGCATGCGCATGCCAAAAGGCATAGGCGAAGCATCGCGTAAACGCTTGCGCGACTGTTGCAGTGACTCGTCCGAAGGCGTCTGCGAGATGGCCGGCGTATGGTTCCGTGGACCACGGGACTCACTGCGTTCACGTACTTTGTGATCAAAGGATGTCTTGCGTACCAGCCTAGGCAAAAATCCGTATTCGGGATGCTGATTTGCCTTGTGCCCCACATAGTCGTCAATACCCGGTACACTGTCCAGGACGTGATGGTTAGAGAGGAATACGTCGTCGCGATCCTGATTCAGATTGATGTAGTTGGCCCGCTTAGCACTCATTTCCATGACAACCTGAGCATGCTCTTCAAGATCTGATACTGCGCGCCATGCGTTGGGTTCTGACTGGTCAAACAAGTTCTTGTTTGCCGCCATGGTGAACTCGTCAATCAAACGCTGTTTGACGCTCTCACGCCCCAGCTTATTGTGGGGCGGACTGGGCGGCCCAGAGGAGATCTTTGTGCTCTCAGCATGAACATCCCAGGTAGCCTGACGCATATCTGGCGGCAGCGTCGATAATATGTCCATGTTCGACTCAAGCGCGCGCGGCACGCCAGGAATCCCATTCATAGTCTCATCAAACAGGAATGATGGGTGGTGCGTATTCAATTCGGCTTCCATCGCATCTCCGGATGGACCAGATAGCTCCGATGTGAGCACTGCAGAACGCTGCCTGCTATGCGATCTGTTGCGTGGCGATCGTACTGCATCCACATCCACCATACTGGTGGAGCGGGAGCGAGAACGTCCCATACATCGTGCACTTATAGTCGAGTGCATAGGAAAAGGGAGAGAACTCGCTTCAATTTTACGCACTGCCTGGTCGCGTCCACGACGCGTATCAGTAGCATCGTCCACGTTCTGCTCGGTGTGGGAAGTGGCAGGCACAGGGGCAGGCGTCGGCATTGTGGCCGTCCGATTGCGCTGCTTGCGCAAAGTAAGCGACATAAGTCGCCATGTGAGATTTTCCATGCGTGCAGCATTGGGCAGCTGGTCGCGTTGCTTCGCATACATGCGCCATATTTGCGTCGCCAACGGGTCTTCTTTTGCCAGGGCAGCAGGGTCCGTTTCCTCGAAAGCTCCACCGCGGCTTCCGCCACTGTCTTTTGGAAAAAAAGCGTCTTCAAGTAGCGTTTTATTGATAGTATCAGATGCTTTCATACTCTTACAACAGCTGCTCGTCCGTGGCCATGACGGATGGAGAAACGACACGCGTTCCGGCTGGATGACTAGGATGTGGAAAAATGTGGGCCGTGAGCCTTAATTAGAAAGAACCAATCAACATAAGCACTTTCGCCCTGATTTCTTGGAAGCAACGTGCCCTGTCACGTGGCATCCACGCGGCCATCCGTCGAGAGGATGCGATGAGGCAGCTGCATTGCTCGACAGCCGTGTGCGTTTGTCTGCGACACGCACGGATCGCCTGTCATGGGGGTGACGTTTTCATCCCTGTACGAGTCATTGTTCTGGTGGCGACGCAAAGCGCCTTTGCGTATCCTAATGCTGGGGCTGGACAGTGCAGGCAAAACCACTATTTTGTACCGGCTCCAGCTCGGTGAGGTCATTTCCACCATTCCTACCATTGGTTTTAATGTTGAGACAGTCGAATACAAAAATATCCAACTACAGGTGTGGGATCTAGGTGGTCAGTCGAGCATTCGCCCGTACTGGCGCTGTTATTATGCCGATACGGCCGCCATTATTTACGTTGTGGATGCGTCAGACCATGCGCGACTACCAACGGCCCGAGCCGAGCTTCTTGCGATGCTTTCAGAAGAGGAACTCGCAAAATGCAAACTTCTTGTGTTTGCAAATAAGCAAGATCTCGAGAATGCCATGGATGAGGCCCAGGTCGGCAAGGCGATTGGTCTTGACGAGCTGCGTGACCGGCAATGGAGTATATGGCGCTGCAGTGCCAAGGACGGCACTGGCTTACAAGAAGGCCTCGACTGGCTCGTTGATGCGCTTCGCAATAAATAATGCCCACATGCATGTTATATAGCATTTCATCACTATTTACCCGTGACGATTAGTCCACGACAATGTAGCGCGGCTTGGTGCGTTTCTTTGCGCCGCCACTGCCACCACCTGACGCTGGCGGTCGCGGCGGAGGCGCACCGGCCTTGGCAGACGGTGGACCTGAGCTGCCACCATTACTGGATGGTGGGGGCGCCGCTGCGGGTGCCTCGGGTTTGGTGGGCGCAGGAGCCTTTTTCGGTGGGGGAGGAAGCGGTGCTGGTTTGGCATTGGCATCATCACCGGCCTTTTTGTTGACCCAACGCTTGAGTTCCTTGTCGTAATAGAACGACGTTTCTTCGCCTAAGTGGGCACGTACGGCCTTACCCTCTTTTTCGTTCTGTTGACCTGAGCCATGGCTGCTGCGAGAGCCGAGGAGACGGCCGAGCCACGATGAATTACTGGACGGCTTGTCCGCTGCTTTGGGCTCCGACTCTTTGGGCTTGGTGTCTTGTTCCTGCTCGGGTTCCTTTTCTACCGTCTTGTTGTGACTTGTGTTACCAAAGCCCAGATCATCGTCCTCGTCATCCTCTACAGGCTTTTTGGGAGGCGACTTGGACGGAGCGGGACTTGCTGCCGGCTCTAACGTCGGCGCGGGCATCGTAGATAGCAAGCCGTCCTCGTCGACAGTTGAATCGACCTTATGGAATACAGGGGGCGGTGCGTCCTCTTCCGTTTCTGGGCCTTCTGGAACATTTTGACTGGCATCGTTGTCAGCGCCATCCTGATCTTCAGGGTGGCCTTCTCTCTCATCTCCGGCATCGTCTTGATAGTACTCATCTTCGGGATGGGCCTCTTGAACATCATCCTCGGCATACTCCTCTGGCGGATACTCGCCCTCGTTATATTCGCCTTCCACATAGGTTTCCTCGGCGTACTGATCTTCTGGGTAGGCCTCTTGAGCATCACCTCCTTCAGTATACTCCTCTGAAGGATACTCGCCTTCATGATAGCCTTCCTGATCATATGGATTCTCCGGATGACCCTCTTGAGCATAATCCCCTTCATAGCTGTCTGGAGGATACTCACCCTCATTATAGCCTTCCTGAGCATATGCATCCTCTGCGAAACCCTCTTGCGCATAGTCTCCTTCAGCATAATTGTCTAAAGGATACTCGCCTTCATTATAGCCTTCTTGAGCATAGGCGTCCTCCGGATAACTCTCTTGAGCAAATTCTCCTTCATAGTTGTCGTCAGGATACTCGCCCTCGGGGTACTCTTGAGCAAATTCGCCCTGATCTTGGTTGTATCCTTGGTATCCGTCATCGCCATCGGCCAAGTCTCCCTGGTAGTCGCCCTTGAAATTACTCTCAGAGTACTGATTTTGGTCAGGTAGCTCTTCTGATGGATCCTGTGGGTACGTTTGGGCATAGGCGTCTGCCGAGTAGCTGCCTTCTGTACTGTCAACTGGCTGCGGTGCATCGGAGGTGAGTGAGGCAGCCTCAGGCGTGATGGCACTGTAATGCGTAAAGGCGCCCACAGTTGCTTCCGCCGCCTTTTTGCTGTCAAGTCCAGCACCTTTTTGCTCATTGCCTTCTTCGCCGGCAATAAACTTGGTCAAGCGACCTTCAAGCGCTCCCCATACGCCATCTAGTGTTGGACGCCTGGCTTTCCAGGACAGCGTATCTCCTTGCATTGGCTGGCCATTCAGCCGACTCGTCAACTGATGCAGCTCAAGCTGTAACTGCGGCGTAAGAATCGGTGCGGCATTCTTGGTGCGAGACAAGTTGGCTAATGCATCACAGTACTTCTTCGCGCGCTTCGCATCCCCCAGTTCATCGAAGACAGCAGCCATCACAATTTTGAAAGGTGCTAAATCTGGGATGCCGACGTAAGGCTCAGAACCCTTGGGTTGATTCAATGCATACGCATACTCCATCACCTCCGTCATGAGCAGGGCATCCATGTCATTAAGTACCGTGTGTATCGGCGAATCAGACATGGTACCTAGTAGGATGCACGTGGAGTTTTCGGGCGACTTGAACCATGCACGGTGCTGATGAGCCAGCAAGTAGCACACATGTGCCGCCTCGGGTAGGCCTGATGCCATAAGGCCATCGCCTATGGCGCGCAGCACGGAGTTGTGACTGCTGGACGAGTCGCGATTCGAAAGGAGTGTCGCTACCGCTTGGCGCCATTGCACATGCTGCGCCTCAGGCAGAAGCGTCGATGGACCACGGAACAACGCTGCAATCTGCTCAGGGGTCTGCTGAGTGTACAGAGAGTAGGCCACCTTGATACTCGTATAGTCCTTTCGCATCGCATCATCCACATCAGCACCGCCCAACTCATAGTTTACAAACTCGGTAACCACGCGGTCCTGCGTGGCTTTGTCGAGCTGCCGAGATAGGGTCATAGCATGCGCCCACATCTTTTCTTGGAGAGCCCATTCCACAGCACGGGATACGTCGCCCTGTTGGAGCAGCGTCTGAAGCTCTTCCAAAAAGGCCTGGCGCAGCGTATACGTCCGGATTGGCCGTTTCATGGCCGTTTGCGATGAGGACCGTGGGTAGGTCGGCACATTGAATGCGCTGAACTCATCAGCCGTCTCATGGCGATTTTGCAGTAGATCGCCGATCGTTGCTGAAAGGCTAGGATCGTCGGCTAGTTTGCCGTCATGCTCAACCAGCAGAACAAGAAGCTTGAGTAGCAGCACCTTGTCTTCCGTACGTCTCCATTCGTTCGCATCGTTTTGCTGCACCCCTGTAGCCTGAATCACTGATTTGCGCCGCAGGTATCCAATACCGCTCGCCGACTCATTAATTTGGTCTTGCAGGTACTGCACCACTTGAGCCTTCTTCTGCTTGTTAGGTCGCACACCATCGAGAAGGGGGCCAGGGAATTTGTGCATGTCGAGCGTTGAAAAAGGACGAGCGCCGACAAATTGTGCAAGCGAATGAATCTGCACCGTCCGCTGCATATGCGGCGATGTGTACTCAAACGCATCGCCCTGAGGCTTAGCATGCGGCAGGTGAATGGCCAATTGACCACCGATACCAAACGCCGCAATTGGGATGGTGGCTTTCGCGTGGTCAGGCATGGATACCTGTGCGGGTTGTGTGCCATAGTCCTGCGATGCATACGCATCGTGTGCATACACATCGTCTTGTTCGTCTGCTTCTTCATTCCAGCCCCACGCATCATCCTCTGCTTCCATAACAGGTGGTGGAAGTGATGGCGCCTGACGTTCTACAGGTGGCTTTGACGGGGCAGGCTTTGCACGTTGAGCCGATCCTTTAGGCGAAGCAACAATCGAATCAAAGCTTGGTTCTTTAGGTGGTGACATTGATTTTCCCAGATTCCTGACAGAGCCCTCACGAGCCAAGTCACTTTCGGGTGCGTAGGCCTCAGCGGCGTATTCTCCTTCCGGGACATCTTCTGAGAGATACTGCTGTGGGTATTCTCCCTCTGGATAGTCCCCCAGAGGCTCGCTCTGTGAAGCAATAGGACCTTCGGTCGGATAGTCTTGATATTCAGTTTCAGGGATGACTTCTTTTTGATACTCATGACCAGGATGCATATTCTCCTGGTACTTGCCCTCAGCGGCATAGTCTCCCTGATATTGATCTTCTGGAACTGTGTCCTGTTGGTACTCGCCATCAGGGAATGTGTCTTCTTGGTACTCGCCCTCGGGGAATGCGCCTTCTTGATACTCTCCCTCGGCAGCATAATCGCCCTGATATTGTTCTTCCGGAAGTGCGTCCTGTTGGTACTCGCCATCAGGGAATGCGCCTTCTTGGTACTCACCCTCGGGGAATGTGCCTTCTTGATAGTCTCCCTGGGCAGCATAGTCTCCCTGATATTGTTCCTCTGGAACTGCGTCCTGTTGGTAATCGCCATCAGGGAATGTGCCTTCTTGATACTCGCCCTCAGCGGCATATTCGCCTTGATACTCGCCCTCAGGGAATGCATCTGTTTGATACTCTCCCTCGGCAGCATAATCGCCCTGATATTGTTCCCCTGGAACTGTGTCTTGCTGGTACTCTCCCTCGGCGGCGTATTCCCCTTGATACTCGCTCTCAGGAAATACGCCTTCTTGGTACTCTCCCTCAACAGCATATTCTCCTTGGTACTCGCCATCGGGGAAAGCGCCCTCAGGGTATTGACCTTCGGCAAGGTAATCTGCTTGATATTCAATCTGAGCAGGATACTCTCCTTCTTGGTATTCTCCCTCCAGGAAGGTCCATTCTTGGTACTCTCCTTCAGGGAAAGTGCCTTGTTGATCATTTTCTTGAAACGCCTGTTGCGTATCATGGGGATGCTCGTAGGCACCCTCGCTCTGTTGTACATAAGTTTCCTCTGGAACGAATTCGTAGCCTTCTTGATAAGCACTATCGTAGGTAGGTTGTTGTGTCTCGAGCGGCGGGGCGGCGGCCATGTCGCCCAGCATGTCATTAAATTCGGCCTCGTACTGTGACGGGTCCAGGAATCCATCGTCCTGTCCCTCGTAGCCATAATCCCATTCGTTGGTGGCCTGCTCTTGCGACGCATACTGTTCGTCCCATTGCGCATATTCATCGTACTGACCCTGCTGTGGATCAGCACCGTACTGCATATTATCCTGCACATCAGAAGGCGCTGGCCCATATTGATTTTCAGGGACTGTGGCAAGCGAATCGTATTCGGTTTGCCATTGAGGCGCCTGTTCCCCAGGCGCATCCCATGCATCCCATGGCTGTGGCTCTGGTGCAGGAGGCGGTAAGGGACGAGAGCGTGGCACAGAGGCACGCGGAATGGGCCCTGTCTGTTGCTTTGCGATCGGCTGGATCGCATGGAATGGGGCACCATGGCCAGTGGGCTGCGACTGGATGCTGTGGCCCGTGTGCTGTGCACTCATCGACGGCGTCGGTCGCTGTGTGATGGGTGCCTGTGGCGCACGAGGCGCTGACGCCGGTGCCTGTGATGGCCTTGGCTTGGCCTGTGGAGCATTCGGCGGCTTTTGCGTCGGCCTGGGCCGTGGCGGTGCGTGGTAAGACGGCGACGACTGCACGACGCCAAATACGTCTGTCTCCCCAAACAGAGAGGAAGCATGTCCTGACGCGGGTGGTCGGCGCGGGGCAGCCGCGGGAGGCTGTGGAGCAGCTGCACCAGCAGTCTTGGATGCTGGCATATGCCGATGTACTGATGCGGCCGGCGTTATGGGTGCTGGTGGCGCTGGCTTGGCATCTACCGTCCGAGGTGCAGTCGGACGCGCTGCCGGAGGTTTGACAGGCTGTGGCGGCAGCAGCTGCGTTGGCTGTGGCTGCATTCGTGCACCAAGCCGCGGACCACGCTGCGCGGGATTCGGGCGCGGAGGCATCGCGCCTGGCGCGCGCTGTCTGGGCGGCTGTGCCATGCTTTGTCGACGAAAAGCGGCACGGCCCAACGAAGCGGCGTGGCATCGATCACGGGTACATCAGCAATTATATATAGTGGAGGTGCGCCCCTACGCCAGCGAGGCAGGACAAGTTTGGCTTGGTCTATGTGGGGTAGTAGCCTAGTAGATGTCTTCGTCGTCACTCATGAACTCGTCTTCCTGTTCATCGTAGAGAGCAAGGTCATCGAAAGCCACCTTGTATCGCAAAATGCCACCGATGCCACCGAAGCCCTTGCAGAATTGCATGCCCTCTTGAGAGCGGTCCGTCACAAACTCGAGGTTCGTACCAAACTGTTGGTAGTTCTCTGCGATCCACTCGAGCAGGGGCATCGGCTCGCCGACTTCTTCCATCTCTGTGCCAGTCTCCTTGTCGATAAAGCGCGAGCGATCCTCGTCCTCTTCTTGCTCTTTGCTCAACATGAACACATGTTCACGACCTTCCGAGTCCTTAAACACATGGCGCATGTGTTCGAGATTTTCCCACACAATAAGTATCTCGACGGCACCCATTTCGAGTGCGCGGAATGTGTCGTCGAGTCCGAAGCAGTATTTGCCCGTCTCCGTCGAGATTTCGTCAAAGTACTTCTGGATCAAGCGCTTTTCTTGGACAAACTTGACGTTGGCGAGACTGTCAGCAGCGAGCTCAATGGCCTGGTTGAAACCATTTTCACCGCCATACGACACGTCTACAAGCTGCACAATCTTGGGTCGCAGGCGGTAGTCAAGCAGGTCTGACTGGCTCAGCACCGATTTGAAATCGGCTGAACCGGCAAGCACAATACCCGTCACATTGACCTTGTTATCAGTAATAAAGTGTTGTGACGCAAGCTCAGCAACCTTGCGGACATAGTTGTGACGCGCTTCCTCGCGAAGACGCGAGAAACGAAGGGCGGACTGACCACCACGACCGTGCTTCTTCGGCAAGTCCACGGAAAACTTGTGCAGCACGGTGCGTGTGTTGCCCGACACAACACCAAAGAGGGTTCCGTTACCGTCCATGATAACGAATCCAAAGCGCGCATCCGACTCGAGCAACTCAGAGAGCGCTTCCGTGTGGAACTTGTTGTCACATAAGTACAGCGATGTATTGATCGGCTTGAACGGCTCAAACGAAAAGTTGACCTTTTTTTCTTTTCCCTCGGGCGTGAGCACAGTACCACAGTATACAACGAGACCATTATCGGGCACACGCGAGTACAGCTTCAGACGCTGCTGCGTCGACGTGATAGCGGCCAGCACGGACAGACGGTTCACACGCGACTTGATGTTACTCGCCGTACCATACTCCTGCGTAAGCATGTTGGTCGCCTGTGACAGTTGAGACTTGGGTGGCAGGATCAAACTGATCATCGACGTGCCTGCACCACGCGCATTCTCCAAGCTCTTAATGAGCTTTTTGACCTTCCAAATTTGGATATTCTGATCCGTCTCACTCATAGGAGCCGACATGTTGTTTCGCAGCCACTAGTTTTCGCGAGCGTCTGCGGTATGCGCTGTGCTAGTGCGCTGCACAGAAAGAAAAAAGGAATTGCGATCTCGATAGCGCCGACGGAGCGAAATTCTTTTTTGTTGCAGAAATGCCCCCGTGCTTCGCCCTCCTCCCTAGGTCTTACTCATCAATCACCACTGTCGGGGCTCTGGCTTTTTCTTCCCACCCAGCATGTTTGCCTCGGCCATTTGGCAGCGTGCTCCGCGTATCGTGCGCAGCGCTCTCTCGACGCAGCCCAGACTTGGAGGTCCAAGCGGCGTCTTCGTCATGCCGTGTCGTAAGGTCGTCGTGGAATACTGTGAGAAGAGCATCGCAAGCAAAGGTACACGCGACTTTCTTTTGCAGCATGCCGCCTCGCTGGCGCACGCGAACCCTTCAGTTGAGTTTGTCATTATACCACGCCCACAGCGCGCACCTGTCCTGCGTGGCTTTTATCGTACGTACGCTACGCACACTAACATCAGTGAACGGCCGAACCAAGGTGATCTCGACACACAACATGCAGGCAACACAGATCATGCCCAAAATGCAGCTCATACTTGACTCGAGTGGCGCCAAGACGCAGCGCTTGAAGCGCACGCCGGTAGCTAGCACGAGTGAGTCGGCTCGTGGCATCTGGAGTCCTATGCATGACGATCTACCACAACACTAGCGCAGCTGCCTGTACATGTGCGCGCCGCCTATACCAATAGCCCTGTCGATAGAGCCATGGCGCATCTTATGTGCGACCAGGGCGATGATCATCCATCGCTGCCTCCTCGTCCAGCAGCCCCTTCGGCCGACATGGGATTTTGTGGTAGGGCTCGTCTGGACACGACGTGGCCGCTAACTGTAGCAACCCGTGTGTGTGTGTGTGTGTATTGGACTGCGGTGCGCGTGACCCGAGGTCATATTCGCAGGCATTGCGATGGACAGCTTATTCGGACTGAGGCGCTGGGGACGGCAGCAGCATGACGACCGGTCGTCCTCGTCGTCCTCGCGCCGTACCGTTGATTTGTCCGATGACGCGCCTAGTGCGTTTGCTATGAGTGCACCCACCATCACGCCTGTCCGCACAGGCAGCAGTAGCTCTGCCCAAACGCCACGTCTTTCGGTGGATCGGCAGTATGGCACAGTGTCGCCTGTGCCGTCCGCGCCGCTAACGCCCACTACAGCCAATACTTCGACGTTGGGACCTCAAGTGCCGCTGGTGCCGTTGGCTCACCGCTCGGTGCCTGAGACGGACGTCGCAGCTCTGCGCAAGTCATTACTGTCGCGGCTGCCTGATCTGCGTACCACCCGCCCGCCTGACGTCGAAGTCGAGCTTATGTTTGCCGACCTCATCACGCGCCGAGATATGCTCAGCGGGCCGAGCGCGCCGCCCCCCACGGCCCTCAGCAACATGTTTGATTTTAGCCTGGACAAGAAGTGGAAGCTTGTGTACAATGATCTGCTCACGACGCAAGCATCGGAGCGGGACCGTGTCAAGCGTTTAATACCGAATGCCGCCTCTGCTGCCTCGGCTTCGTCTGTCACGCCCATGGTCCTCGTGCGCAACTCGCCTGAGTGGTTTATCAAAAAGTTTATGGATAATTCAGTGACCACAAAGCACATCGAGTCGTTGGCCGTGACGCTGCGTACCTGTGCCATTGGATGGTTGCAGAGCTTTGTCGAGGCCAAAGGTACCCATGTGCTCTCGAGCTACCTCATTGCGCTTCAGACGCGCGGCCCGATGAACGAGCAAGACCTGGCGCAGGAATACGAGGTGCTCAAGGCCTTTCGGTCCCTATTCAACAGCAAGCCTGGAGCACATGATGCATTGCAGCATCCCAAGTGTATTACTGGCATTTCTCGCTCCCTCATTTCTCAGCAGCTATCGACCCGGAAGCAAGCTGCCGACATTTTGCTGTTTTTGTGTCATTGGGAAAAGCCACGCGGACATTCGTTGGTGTTGCAGGGCATGGATGAATTGCGCGTCGCCTTTGATCGTCACGGCCGGTTCGACGCGTGGTTCACAGCGTTGGAGGCGGCGATTGATGGTCGTGGCCGGATGGGAAGCTTGGTCGGAGCGAGTGACGAGGTGCGCCGCTTACAGATGAGTGCGATGCCGGAGGCTGGGCTCCCTGAGTACGTCGTGAACAACATGTTTCTCGTCAATGCCCTCGTGAACAGTGACATTGTCGATGCACTCAACATACGCGTGCACCTGCGGAGCCAGATGGCGGCAAGCGGCTTGCTGCGGATCATGGAGAAAATGCGCGCACTGTCCACGCCGGATCTTGATATGCAGGTGAGTGTATACGAAAAGAATGCAGCGGCAGATCAAGAAGACATGCTGGAGACGTTCCAGCAAAGTGTCGTGAAAGACCTGACGGACCCGCACGATGTTTTCCGCCTCGTGCTGGACCGCATTCAGAACTCGCGCGCAAAGGATTTTTTCATGAGCGCCCTGCAGCACCTATTGCTGATCCAGCGCGACGGCGCAGATTTGGTGCACTACTACCAGCTTATTGATTCCATGGTATCGACTGTAGTCATGGATCGCGACGGCGCTGCGACGGGCGGCGATATGGAGTCGCTGCTGGGCACATCGGTCAACAACGTGTTGGGCCGCTTCGCCGACCAAGATTTGCTGGAGCGGGTGCAGCACGAGCTGAAAGTAGCTCGCACGACGCTCCGAACACGCGACGAAGAGTTGCAGAAGATGAAGCAGCAGATACAAGATGCGTCCGGCGGCTTGGTGGGTCAGTTGCAATCCCAGATTCGTGAACTGCAGCAAGATCTAGGCATCTCGCGTGAAAATACGGCCACTTTGCAGCAGAACATGGAAGAAATGGAGCGCTCCTATGTTGACCGCATCCTTGGACTTGAGCTAGAGCTGCGCGAATCGTCGTCACTTCTGCGCCAGACGCAGGAGTCCAAGCAGGCCGATCCCGCCTTCTCGCACTTCAATCGCCAGGTGCTACGCGAGTCGCTGGAGCGGCAAGTCGAGCGGAGCCGCACGATTCGCAAGCTCGTGTCCAAAACATCGAACGACTCGTTTGTGCCACTCGATACAGGCCTTCCGCACTCGCCGCCCGTGCCGCCCCGCTCCCTGAGCCGGACCCAGCACGACGCGTCTCCGAATACGACAGACGTATCGGATCGCATTGGACGCGCAGCTCTGCAGCTAGACCCGTCATCCGTCTCACCAAGCACGGATAGTATTGAGGCTTTCCCCAGCTCCCGGTCCTCCCTGGATGAATCCAACGAATGGGGCATGCAGGCAATTCTTGCATCTCGCATGGCCCGCAATTCCGATATGCAGGAACGCATGCGCGACGTGCGTGCTTCTCGCGCCCGCCGCCGTGCCGAGGCGGAACAAAGCGAGATGCGAAATGCCAGCACGCGTGCGTCGTCCTCTGATCAACGGCCTGTGTCGCCCTCTCATCTGCCCGCCACGCCGACTCGGGATCCTCGACGCGTGGTAACACCGGTTTCTTCGGACCGCTCTTCCACACACCGTCCACCGGAGTGTGACTCAGGGGCACCCAGGAGCAGGGAACGCTCGTCCAGCGTGAATGTCTCGCCTCACATCGAGCAGCTAGCGCCTGTGGACAAGAGATCCAAGCCGACAGACGCTGCTCCGGAACCGACCCCGGAACCGGCACCGGAGCATCCACCGACGTCTCCTGCAAAGTCACCAGCATCCGTTCCGCCTCCTCCGCCACCGCCTCCCCCCGGCGCACCTGGCCGTCAAGATACCATTCCCCCTCCACCTCCTCCGCCACCACCACTACCACCTACGGCTCCCAGTGCGCCTCCTACTGAAGATACCATTCCTCCGCCACCGCCGCCACCGCCTCCTCCTCCCCCACCTCCAGGCTCAGCCGCACCACCCGCACCTAGTCATGAGAACGCGTTCCTCTCTGCCCTCAAAGGCAAAGTGGCGCAGCGCGCTGAGAAACAAGGTCCCGTGGCATCGGGACCTTCCATCGAGCCTCGTTCGTCGCTTCTGAACATGCGCGCCTCATTCGAGCCATCAAAATTAGGTCCGCCTGGTCCTGTGCATGCACCACCCGCGCCGCCCGGTATGCTAGGCGCGTCCAGCATGCGCAAAGGAGTGTTGGATATGGCCAAGACACGTATGAAGCAACTGCAATGGGACAAACTCTCGGCGGAGCATGCATCCAGCACCATCTGGGGTCGCAATGCCTCCAACGAGCTTGTCCTGCGTGAAATTGTGGTACAGCAAGGTATCTTTAGCGAGATGGATGAAGAATTCAAGGCCAAAGAGGCATCGAAGCGAGTCATATCTATGAAGCGAGACAAGAATGAGCTGCAGACCTACTTGAATTATGCCACGCGCCAGGGCATTGAAATGGTGCTGAAGCGGCTCAAGAGCCAGCTGACTGGCGGCAAGCAATGCACGCCAGAAGAAGTGGCGCACATGCTTGTTCAATGTGATGCCCAAATCTTTGATCAGAGCGTTCTCACGGAACTGCTTCGTTACTACCCTGAGTCTGAGACCAAGGGTCGCCTGGGTGAGTACAAGAATGCAACGGATGAACAGCTTCGTCTCTTGCACCCTGCGGACCGTCTTGTCGTGCTGCTCATGACAGTCCCACATCTCAAAGACAAGGTGAAGGGAATGTTGTATATGACGCGCTACAACGACACCATCGATCTCATTCGACATGGCCTGACCAAAATTCGCGTGGGCTCTGAGTCGATCATGAACGCTCCCAAATTTGCTCAGCTGCTCAACTTGATTTTGCTGTTCGGTAACTATCTAAACGCAACGGGTATCAAGGGTGGCGCATACGGATTCCGTATCAGCAGCATTAATAAGCTCGTGGATACCAAAGCATCTGACGGAACGACTCTGCTTCACTTCGTTGAGCGAACAGTGTCGCGCTGCTTCCCTGACCTCGAAGGGTTTGTCGATGAGCTTGCAGGTGCTACCGAGGCTTGTCGTGTGCAGCTGTTCGACCTGAAGCACGATCTCTCGGAGCTTAAGACGGCAAATAACCAACACAAAAAGATCCTCGACAGGCTCCACAGTGAGCAGGAAGAAAATATTGAGGCGCCCTACTCCAAGCTTATGTTGCCATTTTTGAATCAGGCCACTGGCGAACTGCAACGCCTTACAGATCAGATCCAGTACACAGAGCGCATGTTTGATGAAGCCCTGAAGTTCTACGGAGAAGGCTCAGATCCCATTCGGCGCAGCTTTACGGGTGTCAAGACCATGCCCACCGAAGAGTTCTTTGGTATTTTTAAAGAGTTTCTCGCAGCGTATCGCAAGGCCAAAAACGACAATGCGCAGCTCGCACAACAGCGTGCTATGGAAGCAGCTCGGCTGGCAGCGGCAGAAGAGCGTGAGAAGGAACGCCAAGAGGCCATGGCGCGCCGTAAAGCAGGTGTGGGCGACAGCGCTGTACTAGAGTCACTCCTTTCTTCTTTACGTTCCAGTGGCGGTGCTTCGTCGCGGCAGCGCCGCAAGAACCGCCGTCGTATGCGGCTACCCAGCTCAGAGCTTGCTCCGCCTTCGGATAAAGAGCACGCCGATCATAATCCATCCAGCCTGGCTGCAGAAATGCTCAAGAAGCTACAGGGCGACGAGAAGCGCGATCCAGCAGGTAGTGCTGCATCGTCAACAGCGCAGGCGGTCGAGGCAGCGCGAGCGGATCGACGTCGAGAGCGCTTGGAGCGGAATAGCGTGCCAGTGCTTCAGGATATTCCTCGTCCGCCGTCGGCTGCATCACGGACCCCTAGCTTTTCTGATACCCAGGATACGGTGCCATCGGTACCGACAACCCCCGTTGAAACGGATCATGAAACCAAGTCCATGTGTCAGGAGCACAATGACAACGATGATGAAACCATGAACTCGGTGGTCACTGCCACCAGCGGATTTGATTCACCGCCATCGACGTACTCGGCATCGAGTGGAGACGATGCCGAGCGTCCATCAACGGAGCCTCAGACTTCGACATGATCCCGCAATCATTTGTACATGGCTTGACTACATACATAGATTAGAAAATAACATCCGCGTCTTTCTCTGCACTCAGCATATCCTGCTGACCGACAGCACTGGCACTCTCGGCGAAATGCTCTTTCTCCAAAGCAGCCTTGGCGGCCTGCTCCTCGGCGACACGCTTCTTCTTGCCCTGCACTTTTTTCAGGCGGAAGAACTCCTCACGGTCCATTTCATCCAGCTCAGACACAATGTAGGCGATCGTATTTTCGAGGCGCGGGATAATCACGTATTCAATGGCATTCACACGGCGGTTCGTGAGGCGAATGACTTCGTCCAGGATGACAAAGGCGGTCTGCAAGCTGGCCAGGTCCACCAAAACGCGCAGCGCTTTGGAATAGGTGTCACGCGCTTTTTGCACTTGCTGACCACCACGCGACAGACCTGTCAAGCTGAATTCGCCGGAACCAGCGCCATCTTTCGACGATTCGCTCTTTGGTTCGCCATCCAACGACTGTATCGCAAACGATGGGAGCATAACACCGCTGATATTCTCTTGGCGCGACCGGACCTTGAACGTCGCACGCTTCGCATTCTCGCGCACGGCATAGCCAATGTCACCAGTCGTATAGCCAACTTCTACCATGCTGAACGCGGCTTGCTGCAGCACAACACCCATTTGCCTCTTGGCGTCCTGAATCTTGCCTGTGATCGTGCGGAACCGTTTGGAGATGGCGTCTGCCTTACGCTTCAGGAGCGAGTGGCCATTCTGCGCACCCTTCAAACGAACCTTAGTTGTTCCGAGCGTCATGCGCGTCGGGAACACGGCCTCACGCTGTCCCGATGATGCCATGTCGATGTGGGATGGTCCGTCCGCGCACAAGGAAGGACAGTACGCTGCCCTAGGAGCAGCGAGAGACTCACCCGCCGGGCCTTCTTCGGCCGAAGATGGATCGCTACGCGCACGGTCATGGTACTCGACGCTATGGGGTATGGCGCTCGTTTGGCGAGAAATAGCATGGAATGCGAGCGTGGCTTGTGATGCTATCCAGGTCCAATCTTGGGCATATCATGATGCTCACTGAGAGAGTCAAGATACGCATTGAAGGAATCGACCTTGTCTTTGTGTGACTTGTGTGCCTCTGTGCGCGCCTGTTCGCGAAGCTGCTGCATTAGTATTCGTGTGTACCTACACGTTTGCGCTGCACTTCTTCAAACTTTTGCTCGGCCTTTGTTGTAGCGTACTTTGTCGAGCTGCTCTTGTCGGCAGCCAGAATCTCATGCGGCGGCTTGGCACTTGCGCTAGACTTTTTCTTTTTCCTGAATCAGTCAGTGATCACAGCACGTACTTGGACCTGTCGCCTTTGAGCTTCAGCGCGCCACCTGGCTTGAATGCGTAGGGCGACGACATTGGCACACGTCGGCGTCCTACGTGGTACGAAGCAAGGAAATGTTGTGTAAACTGGGATATATGCGTCAGAAGCGACGCACACACGACGTGCATGGGGATTCACTTCATCACGCCGTCTTTCGTTAAACATGAGCACGGCAGAGTACGACCCGTCCAAGGTCGTGGTTGTCTTTGTTCTTGGCGGTCCTGGCGCAGGCAAGGGAACACATTGTGCTAACCTTGTGCGCGATTATGGCTTTGTGCACCTAAGCGCCGGCGACTTGCTGCGTGCGGAGCAAGCTCGACCCGGCTCGCAATACGGTCAAATGATCGCGGAGCACATCAAGGAAGGGAAGATAGTCCCGATGGAAGTCACGATTTCATTGCTGCGTAACTCGATTCAAAACGCGATTGAGCAGAACACTGACTCTACATCGGAAGGTTGGGGTCAAGGCAGAGGACGATTCCTAATTGACGGATTTCCTCGCAAACTTGACCAGTCCGAGAAGTTTGAGCAAAGTGTGTGCCCTGCACAACTTGTGCTGTTCCTGCATTGTACCGAAGAGATCATGCTGAAGCGTCTCTTGCGGCGCGGTGAGACAAGTGGACGTGCCGATGATAACATGGACTCTATCAAGAAGCGCTTCCGTACGTATACACGCATTAACTTGCCAGACACATTTATCGAGACCAGTATGCCAGTGGTGGACTTCCAGCGCACGCAACAAAAGGTGGTGGATGTCGACGCTACCAATTCTGTTGAGCAGGTCTACAGTGACATTTGTGCTGCCATGAATGCCAAGTTCACTCAGATCAAGGATGCAGCTTCCATGTAGACGCACTATTTTGCAGCATCATGACATTCTGATTATAAAAAAAATACACCTATATCTATGCGATAGAAAAAAGAGGTCCGTCCCGGGTTCGAACCGGGGTCAATGGAAGATGAAGAGTAATCAAAATCCACTATACTAACCACTATACGAACGGACCAATGCTCGATGAAGATTGACTGCTCTAGGCTCCATATGCCAAAGCCCATTAGACGCGTGTGCACAGGTCTCGACCGCGTGCTACCTGCATACGGCACAAGGATACTTGCAGAGGTATAGATACAAGAGTCGCAAGCACGATACCCAATGAATCGCCAAGACTCACAGAGCCAATTTTAAATTCGTATTCTTGTATAGTCCGTGCCGAATATTCTTGGGGCATCGTGTGAGCCCGATCAGAGCCTCCAATGTGCGACATGACAGACACGTAAGAGGAGCCGCCGGCCAGTCCCTCCACAGCAACCAGTACAATGACAAGGGACCGAGCAACTGATGCTTTGAACCAATCGTAGATACTTTCCGTTGAAAGAAGCACAAGAAGACATACCTGAAGGATTGCAGGCGACCAGAGCCAGGCCTTGGGAATAGGAGGTAGAGGGAGGATAGATGTATACGAGCGGGAAATGAATACAAATGCCTGGTATACAAGTTGATAGAGAGGGTAATAATCACGGAGCGTATGAATGATCATAGAAAGAAGTTTGTGCTGCTTGGAATCAGGCACAGTGAAAAGCAAAGTTGGTGCGACGCCCTGGTTGATAGTGTATTCGGCAAAGTACACGCAGATAAGAGGCATGATGTAGGGGATGAGCATGGGCTTGAGCAGGTGTACCTTGTCGGAAAAAGAGAGTGAAGGATTGCGTTCAGGTTCGCGATCAGAATCCTCCATGAGAGCTTCTGTGGTTTCATCGGTCGAGCGCGACATCATGGATGGCAATGGAAGAATTACAAAGAATGACAGTGCCGTTCCAAAGGACAATAACGACAAGAGTCCAAGGCCGCCGCGCACGCCCAAGGGACGAACGATCCACCAAGCCGAAGCACCAATCAAACCGGCAGCACCTGTACCGCTGGCAAACCATCCGATGCAGTACGTAGTAACCTGATGAGGATAACGTGTTGCATATTGTAGGAATGTAATTTCGCCTAGGCCACTCGCAAAACTAGCCATACCAATACCCACAAGGCGTAAAAAGAGGCCAGGGAAAAATGCAATGCACATCATACCACAGAATGATCCCAGCGTGCATGCCCATACGCGCCATCCGTACCAGATTTCCCCCTTGAAATAGTATGGAAACAAGGCTTTAGATACGACGGCAGGTGCAATATTTACAAAAGCAAGAATGCCTGTGGGGACATGAGAGGGAAGTATCTCCAAGGCGGCCGTCAAAATGACGACATACATCATATTGTTTAGCAGGCCCAGAATGAAAAAAGCCACAGCATGTCTGCGTAAGAGTGTGACACCCTGCGGCACAGCAGACGGATGTTCGTCCAGTGCGTTCATGGGTATTGTCTCCGCCATGGATCGTCAACCCTAAAAAACGACCCAAATGGAGGGTGACACGAGCCAAGCGCTATTTTCCAGTACACCATCATGTTCCCTTGCGAAGTCTATCGAGTCGCTCCTGCAAAACCATGTCTTCGTTCGCTGCCGCACTGCCTTCTCCAATAGCAACACGATCAGGCGCGGACGTTGTTGTGCCCATGGTAAGGGTGCTTTCAGGCACTTGTCGTAGCTATTGTTAGTCACCGGATGTGTTCACGTACCTGCTGATGCATATTTAGGCCAATTTCGTCAAAGACTTCGCGCAAGATGGCATCACTCTCGCTGTCCTCGCCAACGCCCTCGCTCATAGGATCATCGTCTATGCCGATCGCATCTTCGACGGTATCATTCATAATCTCATCCTTCATATCCATGGCACCGGACTCGCGTTCAAACTCTTGCAGTATTTTCTGGACGGCCATAATGTTCATAGACTTGTTCATGGTTCCGAGTGCCCGGGACGCGCCGCGCATGGTCTCCGCCATTTGCTGTGTACTCCGCAGTGTCTGCATACGCAAACCTACTGCCTGAAGCTGGGTACTCATCTGATAAAATTTGTGTATGCTTCGCCGTGTCCGAACAAGATCGCGCGCCATGACTTTGCAGGCAGCCATCTGTCCCTGCCGCGCGTTCCGCCTAATATCTGCCGTGAGCTTTTTCTCCTGTGCTTCGAGCTTGGTACGCTCGCGTTCCAACTCGCGCTGTGCACGCTGCAGGGAGCGAAGGTGTTGTCGCAACCGTTCTGCAGGTGTCACAGTCCGGCCAAAAAGTGCTTCCCACAAGGACATGCTAAAGGGACAATTATCGAGTGTGGGACAATGGATGCCAAGCCCAAGAAATAAATTATACAAAATAGCCCTACCTTCGACGCGTTGCTCTCAGCACTCAACCATGGCATCCATTATCCCACCCAAACGCCCTGTGCGTGCAGGCATGCCCAAGCTCGTCATGCCAACAAGTGTAACTCCAGATGCATCCGAGGACACGAGCCGGATCGATTCTACCACGGGTGAGACGGACGCCACGATCATGCCTCGTGCCATACCTTCACAGCTAGGCCTTGGGCTTGAGACACAGATGGATGAGCTCAAGCGCATGCTGGACGATATGAAAACGCCTGCTTCCGTTTCATACGAGTATGGTGGTGTAGATATGCAAGTCCAGGCATCGGGAGACAGTGGAATGACGTCGAGCTCGAATTCGAGCAGCTGGCACATGCCTCAAGACCCTTCGTCCGTCTCGTTCATGCGTTCCAACAGCTCATTAGAGCTTGAATCGAGCATACCGCCTGCTTCTGAGCATGCTAACGACATTGAAGTGCTTGCATCACTAGGCGAAGGTGCCAGTGGCGAAGTGAAGAAGGCTCGGATCAAGAGCACCGGCAAGATCATAGCGCAAAAAGTCATTCCGACCTCGCCTGACCCAATGATCCACCGGCAGCTTCTGCGTGAATTGAATGTGAACAAATCGTGCAAGAGTGAGTACATTGTAAATTACTATGGTGCATTTTTTGAGCCAGAAACGGCGAGTATTACCATCTGCATGGAGTTCTGTGAGGCAGGCAGTATGGACTCGATTTACCGTCGTGTCAAGGCGCGCGGTGGACGCGTGGGCGAAAAGGTTCTGGCCAAGCTGGCCGAGTCCATTATCAAGGGTCTAGAGTACCTGCATCAGTGTCGCATTATTCATCGCGACGTCAAACCTAGCAATATTCTCGTGAGGCGCGATGGCCAAATGAAGCTGTGTGACTTTGGTGTATCGGGTGAGCTTATCGATAGCGTGGCCGGCACGTTTACTGGTACCGCAACATATATGGCGCCTGAGCGAATCATGGGCCACTCTTATACCATTACGTCCGATGTGTGGTCTGTGGGCGTTACCATTTTAGAACTGGCTCTAAATCGGTATCCATTCTCAGAAGATGGCGAGACACCAATGGGCCCTATTGATTTGCTTTCCTACCTACTCGGCTCCCCATTACCCACACTTGAGAGTAACGACCAGATTCGATGGAGTCGGTCCCTGCGTGACTTTGTCGATCGGTGCCTGGAGCGTGATGGTACGAAGCGCGACTCGCCACGTATGCTCTTACAACATCCGCTTGTGCGGCGAGCTGAGATGATTCCCAACTCGGATATGGCACGCTTCGTGGCGAGTGTATGGAACTGGACTTCGTAGACCCTTTGTATTAGTAATACCAACGCCTTAGGGGTCTTGTGGAGCATTGAGCGGCAGCACATTTTGACTCTTGCCTGGTTCGTAGGAATGGGGGCAGCACAGTCGACGGACGCGGCGCGTCCATACAACAACCAGGACGCGGTCAAAGCACTTTTGCTGCATCACCATCATCTCGCTCTGCAAAAATCTCCTGCCAAAGATCAGCGTGCGACGTGTCCGGTGCCCCATGGACCGCGCGGTGCTATGGCCCCGGCGTCTGACGCACCATTGAACCCACTCAACAACATGCCTGCCTTGTCGCAGGACCGCGCTCACACACAAAAAATGGAGCTTTCTCGTGAGCGCGTAGTATCCTCTATCCCACGTGCTAAGACATCGGCGGCCCCAGGCGACTCGCCGTATGGCGCCCCGCAATGCCCCATCCCACATGACCAGCGCCGTGCGCCGCCTTGTGAGGGTGCATCGTGCCCTGTATCGCATGAGAAGGGAGATGAAGCGCCTGGATACTGGGAGTATCCATCGCCGCAACAGTTCTACAATGCGCTCGTGCGCAAGGGCTGGGAGACGCCTGAAGAGCACGTGGATATGATGGTGCTGATCCACAACTTCTTGAATGAGCGCGCATGGCAGGAGATTGTGGACTGGGAAGCCATGGCGGGCAGTGATGTGTCGCAGCTCCAGCTGGCGCGCTTCCAGGGCCGGCCCGGCACACTCAGTCCGCGTGCTCGCATGTTTATGTGGCTAGCATGGCTGTTCCCTGACAAATTCAGCTCTGAGCCGCCCTTCGACCGGCATGACTGGATTGTGCGTCGTGGTCCGACCGAGGCCTATCCTGAAGGCGAGGAAGTTCGCTACATTATTGACTACTACTCGTCGGAAGAAGACGATGATCCTGACAGCAATGAGGCCAACTTTAACCTCGATGTGCGCCCTGCCATTACAAACCTGTCTATGGTGCAACTGCGCTGGAAAAAGCTGCGGCAAGAGTATGAGTCGGGTGCGTTGCTCGCTCCGTTCCGTAGTGCGCCGCCACCGACGGCGCCCTCTGCCTAGGCCACGTGCGCCCACGTGTGCCTGAGTGGGGGGACGAGCCACGCGTAGGCATTGAACATAAGGTTGTGCGATCGCCTCTACATGACGCTGGCTGAGGTCGACGCGGGGGCGGCCTCTGTTGATGTGGCTCAGGCCGTGCTTGTGCATGAAGCACAGGCGATGGCCAAGCTGTCGGACAAGTTTTCGCAGAATCGCTTGGCCATGCAACGCGCTGTGGACGCCGCGCGTGCGGCTCGCGGCAAGCTGGTCTTGGTGGGCGTGGGCAAAAGCGGTCTGATAGCCCGGAAAATTGCGTCGACGCTCACATCGCTCGGTTCGATGGCTTGTTTTTTGCACCCAGTTGAGGCGCTGCATGGCGATATCGGCGTCGTGCACCCGGGCGAGGATGTGATTATGGCTCTATCGTACTCGGGTGAATCGCCTGAGCTCCTGACTTTTATGCAGCTGCCGCAGGCTCAGCGGTGCGTGCGTATCGTCATGTCGGCGAATCCGAAAGGGCGACTGGTACCGCTGGGCGACATTTGGCTGGATTGCGGCTGTTCTATCGAGGTGACTGACGCGGCATCCGGACCGTTTTCAACCTCGTCGAGCGAGGCATGGCCCGATATACCCGCGCCGACGACCAGTACGACGACGATGCTGGCTCTGGGTGATGCGTTCTCGATGGCACTTACGCATGCCAAGGGTATTCAGTGCGGGACGTTTTTTGCGAACCATCCGGGCGGTAATTTGGGCCAAGTGTTCCCCATGCAACAGCGTCTATCGAAAAACTAGGGTGGCAGATTGTCTTGCTCGGCAAAAAGGGATGAGACACTCTGGTGCGTGTGAAATATGTGCAGCAGCTCTATCGCCGCCTCTGGCAGCAGTTCTTGTGTGTCGCGGCTTTGCGTAATAGGTTTCCGCTCTACCGTATTCAGGAGCGTCATGTGCCGCAGCCGTGCGTTGGGGATGTCTTTGAGGATCAGCCAATGTACGTGGAAGAGCCCCTTCCAGCGGTCGCCCTCTGCCCAGATATTGCTGCTTTGTGTGTAGTCTAGTCCAGATACCATTTGTGCCACGCCGCAGAACCTACCGCTGCCGTTCACGGAGAAGAAGAGATAGATGGGACCCCGCTGACTGCTCCGCCTCCATGCTTTATTGAGGCGGTGGTTCCCCTTTTCCGTGCTGGTCCACACGCCGTGCGTGACGGATAGCTGGACGTCAATGGCCGTAAAGCTCTTGATCACAAAGGCCCGCTCGGGCATCGGCCAAGTCATGGGCAGCGGGCGGTATAGCGAAAAGGGATCTTGGTATAACCAGGGCGTTGGGGCGCTCGGCTGGGGCGGCGGCATCGGCACGGGCGGCTCGACGTCTATGGGCGGCTCGGCGTCGTCCCACGACATGCGTCGCGATGACACGCGTCGCGGCATGGGCCCTGGCGGGACGGGTGTGATGACATCGCCGATGTGAAGTGTGCTGCGCCGGTACGCAAGTTTCGGGTCATCGATCGGTGACCACAACGAGGATGCAGCTGCTGCGCCCGCGGCGCTGAACGTATCACTGCCGCGGCGTTGCCCCAGTGGGTCGTGCGCATACGAGGCGCGGCGCTGCGTGCCGTGCAGGGGCGACGAGTGAGTGGACGAAAATGACCGCGGCGATGTGTCATGCGTCAGCAGGACGTGCGGCGCACTGTGCCGGGGCACACTGGATGTGCCTGGGCATAGCGATGCTGCGTCCTGCGTGATACTCGACAGTGCAGAAGAGAGAGACAGCTGTGAGCGCCAGACGTCCGGCAGCGCAGACACGCTCTGGGTGCGCGTCTGGCACGTGGGTGTGTCTGACGGCTCGCTATTCCGCACAGAGAGCGAGAGGTGCGATGATGGCGTCTGGGAGGCGTGCGCTACGTCGTCCACATACTCTGCGCGTATCTGTCCAGGCGCGCCCCACAGCCCAGTTCTGGGCGCACGGTCTGTCATGGAGGGGGAACTCGACGTGATCGCCGCGTTCTCCACCTACGAGTCGTACCTACGTCACATGGTCGATGAAGGAGCGGCGTCGTCTGTGCGCATGTTGGCAAGGCGAGTGCGCAATGCCTCGGTGGACATGGACATGCGTTTTTGCATGCGCTCAGGAGCGTCGCGGGACGGTTCGCGGCGGAACTTGGCTTTGAGCTCGGCGAGACGTGCGTCCACACTGGTGGATGGTGTGGGCGGTGCGGGTGCCTCGTCTTCGGCGGCGTGATTGGCCAGGGCGCGCTTGATGTAGCGCTGGAAGATTGGGCCTGTGTTTTGGAGGGAGCGCTCGATACTTGCGTGCATGCTGGGATGCCGCTTTTGGAATTCGTACAGGTCGCGAATGGCCGCGCGCGACTTGTCCTTTTGGGAAATGGCGTCGAAGATCGCACGCAGCTCCTCCGTCGGCGCGTCGTCGGAGGCGGCTGGTGGTGCTGGCGGCGCTGGGGACGGCGCACGCGGCAGGTGCGATGACGGCGCATCGGCGGCGGGGGGAGGACTCGGGCCGTGCAAGAGGCGCAGGAGGTAGCGGTAGACGTGCGTCTTTTCTGGCTCCGTCCATGCGTCCGTCGCGGCCAAAGCGCCTTCGCCGAGGGTGTCTGTGAGCTGCTTGAGCACATTCGTGGCGGTGATCAGGGGGATATCACGCAGGGGGACGTGTTTCTGCGCCCGCTGAGCCCACTCACTCGGTGGGATGGCCTCGAAGAAACGCTCGACGCTGCGGAGCAGTGCCTCGGCATGCACCTGCTTCGCGTCGAGAGCGGCGGGCAGTTTGCGCGCCACTTTCCACAGGCACTTGACCACCAACTCGGCCAGTTGCGCCTGATCCCCGGTGGCCACGTCGGCTGTCGTCGAGACGAGGAGCGAGAACAGGGCTTGGTATACGTCGTCGCCATGACTCATCGACAGGATCCGCAGGACCACGGCGTTCAGCTGCTTGGACAGTGTCTGGGACGCCTCATGGTCCTGCGCCGAGACGTGCATGAGGCGGCGCAGCAGGCCCTCGAGCAAGGGCGAGAGCTGCGTCGCGTCCAGGTGCATGTGCGTGTCCAGCAGGACCAGGATGCTTTGCAGAATATGCTTGATATAGCGGTGATCCAGCTCGGGCTCACGGCCCACGGCGTCCCATGCGTGCAAGAGCGCATGAACGGTATCCGACGCCGGCAGGGACCGCTCGCCCAGCTGTGCCTGCAGCGATTTGAGACCTGCAATACTCTCCTCTTTGTCGTCACTGCAGATCTGCGCGAGCACATCGTCCTCCTGCGGCGCCGTGCGACGCGCCGGGCGTGTCATGGTCCGCTGACACCGCTCCTCCAACAGCGCCTGGTCACGTGCCGACAAGGGTCCGAGGAGGCGCCACAGGGCGTCGCCCTGCAGCTGGTAGGCCTCGGTGAGCGCCGCGAGCGCCGCGCCGCGCACGGCGGCGTCGCGATCGCTGATGCACGAAGCCATCACGGGGAAGGCCTTCGACGGTGTGCACACGCCCAGGCCTTGGCGCCCAAGCAGGAACGCCAGCTCCTGCAGCGACTCGGCGCGCGTGCGTACATGCTTAGCCGTCACGCCGTGCTCGAGCAGCACGGAGAACACGCGCGAGGGCGGAAACAGGACCGTGGAGCGGCGGAGCATGTCGCGCGCATGCTCGCGGAACATGGGCTTGGCGTCGCCGAGACGCACCAGGAGCGTCGCCAGGAGCGCCTGCGCCTCGCTCTCGGTGAGATGCGTGCCGTGGGTGCTCAGCACGTCCATGAGCGTGCTCAGCAGCTCCATGCACCGCAGCGCCACACTCGTGTGCCTGTCAAGCACACGCACACACGCGTACTTGATCAGCACGTCGGACTGCGCCAGGACAGACGCACTCGGCGCCTTGGCGAGGTACGCAAGCAAGTCGCTCGTGCCCTGCAGATAGTCGCGCTCCGCATGGTGGTCCTGGCTGAACAGGGCCGCGACGAGCGTGGGGGCACAGCACAGGTCCATCTGGTGCCGGAGCGCCTCGATCTCCGCGGGTCGCACGGTGCCATCGACGACCAGCGGCGTCCGACTCGCTCGCTCGCGGGCTGCTTTGCCCTTGGCGTCGGCGGACAGGAGCAGGGCCGTCTCGGTGTGGGGCCGCGGCGCGCGCGGCGCCAGCGAGCGGTTCACGGCGCTGGGACGGGGCGTTTCGGGCGCACGCGCTGGGAGGGGGCGGCGAGCTGCGCCTCGCGAAGGCTCCTTGGTCGTGCTGGTTGTGCTAACTGTGCTGGCTGCGCTGACCGCACGGCCCGCGGTGGGCGCCGAGCCGCGAGCCGCATCAATGAGGGGCGTGGCCGTAGCGCGCGAGGCTCTCTTGAGTTGCGCGGCTGCCTCATACAGCGCCTTGGGCCCGGCATACTGTACCAGGAAGGGCAGGAGCGACTGCGCGGCTTGGCGGACAGGCGCCGCGCGGTCGTCTAGCGAAGCGACGACCGAGGGGATCAGAGGATGCACGTCGCCAGGGCTGCCGGGCGTCTCTGTCATGTACGCGTGCAGCCATGCAAACAGTTCCTGCCGGAGCGTGGGATTCGCATGCTTGCCGTCCAGAACGTGACCCATCGGCGCCAGCAACGGGCCCAAGGCGCGGCCGTGCGCCATGGCCGAGAGCGCGGCCTTCGCCGACGCCCGCAGAGGCGCCTTGCTGTCGGCCAGCACCTGCGTCACGGAGGCGCCCAGCACACGTGCGAGTGGCTCGAATGGCTGCGTGCCTTGTGCGAGCATGATCACAATGTCCAGGGCCAGGGTGCGCACCATCAAATTCGTATCGAGGAAGCGGGGGCGGAGTGTCTGAGCCAGCTCCATGCCACCGCGAAGGCGCGCATGGGGCCGGAGGGCGTCGCGGATGCGCTCCAGCGCCTCCTTGCGCACTTTCCATGCACTGTCCGACGACGAGGCGAGCGTCGCGGGCGACACGAGCGTGTCGATCTCCACGCGGGGCAGCGCGTCGTCCAGAGGCGCTTCCAGGACGGCCTCGACTGGCTCATCCTGGGCCACGGGCTCGGCCGTCCGCGCCGATCTCGTGGGTGGCGGCGGTGGCGGCGCTGTCTGGACCTGCGTCTCGATGGTCGACAGCAGCTGTGGCGTGATGTCTGGCAGGAGAGACACGACAGACGGCCCCGAGAACCTCGCGAGCGTCACGACGACGGCCGTCGCGCTCGTCCGCACAGCAGGATTCGCTGACGCAAGGCACGTCCCCAGAAACGTGACCAGGGCCGGCACATCGAGACCGACGGCGCCGAAGGCGAGGATGGCCTGGTCCATCCAGGCCAGTGCGTCCGCCTGGGCTTTGGGTGCCTTGAGGGCACCGATCCACGGCACACAGTGTGTGAGCACAGCGCTCAGGGACGTCACCTCGGCATACTGCAGCAGCGTCTCGCCCGCGAGCGCCTTGAGTTTCATGTCGCCGAGTTTCTCGCACAGCGGCTGCACGGTGAGCGCCACCGTCGCACGCCCAAACGTAGGCAGCTGCGTCATGCGCTGCATGCAGCGAAACACCTCGCCCATGACCTGGAAGTTGCTCTCTCTCCACCCAGGGCGCTGCGCCAGAAAGTGCGCCAGCACGTCGGCATCTGCGTCATCGAGCCATGCCGTCAGGGCCTGGGCCCCCTCGAGTCGTTCCTTCCACTGGGACGACGCGAGCTGCTCCTGGATGCGAGGGGGGATCAGGTCCCGTGCGAGTGCGTCTGCCTCCTCGGGTGCGAAGCGAGAACGGGGCGGTTCCGCGCGTGCAGCCGCCTTGGGAGCCGTTCGGGGCGCCGCTTTGGGCGCTCCCGCGCCGCGGGAAGCAGCCGGCTGCGTGGGCTTGGCGGCAGGCTTGGCCAAAGGCGCGGCCTTGGGCGCTGCGGTGGGTTTGGACGCAGGCATGGGTTTGGGCGCTGCGGCAGGTTTGGCCAAGGGAGCGGCTTTGGGCACTGCGGCGGGCTTGGGCGGCGGCACCGCTTTCGGCGCAGGCGAGGCTTGCGGCACGGGCGCCGCTTTCGACGCAGGCGCGGTAGCAGAGCGCACACTGGCTTCCTCACGCACCTTGGCCCGCTTCAAATCGTCGAGCTGGTCCAAGTACGGCAAGAGCGGCCGCTCGCCCACGACCTGGAGAAGCGCGCCCATGCTGCTGGCGGCTGCATCACGGACGTCGCCGGTGCCGTCCGACATGGCATGCACGAGAAGAGGCGCCGTGACGGCTATGTCCTGCGGCGTCGGCCGTGCGGAAGCGAGGCAGCGGCCGAGGAACCGGATCGTGCCCGCCTTGACGGCGGGATTCTTGTGCACGGCCGCCTTGGACACAGGCTCCAGGATCTCTGGGAGTGAGCTGCAGAGGTAGACAGCATCGAGCGTCGCATGTAGGACCTCCAGCGTCGCGGGCTTGCGTTCCTTGAGCTTGTCCAGCAATGTGGGGAGCACGTACGTATACGGCGCACCGTCCTGGCGCAGACCCCGCGCGAGCGCCTCGAGGCACCGACTCGCGTGCAGCACGACATTGATATTCGCATCTTTTTGGATGCGCACATGCAGTGCCTGAACATACTCGTCCAGGCCCGGGTCGCGGACGAGGCGCGGCGACTCGGTCAGCGCCGCGTGCAGCGACTCTAGCGCCTCGATGCGCTCTTGCCATTTCGTGGATGTGACCATATCGAAAAATGTGGGCGAAAGTCGGCGGCTCTGCAGGGGATTGACAGGCTCGGCCATGTCGTACGGGTCGACGGACGGCGTGGGAGGCGGTGGCTCGTCCACGGCCGCGGGTGGGGGCGTAGGTTCGCGCACAGGGGCCTCTGTAGGCTGCCGTGAGGCCAGGTAGCGCGTCGGCGCCGTGGCCGCGGGCGCCTCGGCAAAGCGCTGCTCGAGCTCCTTGGCCTGGATGTCCTTGAGCTGCGCCAGGACAGGGGCAAGGCCGGCGCCCATCCAGTGGTCCAGTTCGACGGCCAGGTCGGCGCCCTCCGCACGCACCTGCTTGTCGGCATGCCCAAATACCTTGGGCAGGCACTGGGCCACGAGGCGCACGTTGACTTGCTCGCCACCAAAGGCACGCACGAGCGCCGTGAGGGCAGCGACATTCGCCGCCACGACCTTGGGCTGCTTGGCCGCGAGCTTGTCTGAGATGTCTGATACGAGTCCATCACATCCCATGGTATCTTCATGCTCGGCATAGAGCAGGACCAGCTCCAGCGCCGCTTTGCGTGTGCCTGTACGCATCGACCCCAAACACTTTTCGGCCACGCTCGGCATCACGACATCGCGCGTACGACCCGCATGGTGCGCGCCATAGCGCACAAACGCACACAGACACTCGACGCCCTTCTCCTGCGCGGCGGCATTCGCGTCCAGGGCCATGCCACGCAGCGTGTCTGGCTGCCTAGCATACGCCAGCATCAGAGCATCGTCGGAAGACGGCGTGCGCGCGAACGACGCCGCTAGCTCTTCGTACGCAGACAGACGCGCCTTCCACAACTTGGACGAGAGCCGCTCCTCGAGCGGCATGCGGGACACATCGTCCGAGTCGGCCATCGGCGGAGGTCGACGCGGTGACGAAGCGCCGAGCTGAGACAGACGCGCGTGTGTTGGGGGCAACACGTGACTACCACCACGACCGCCGCTATGGGCGCCTAGCGCTGGAAGAGGCGCTGCTCTATAGGGCGCAATACGCAATATAATACAAACGTCACGGCCAGACCTAGCTCAAAGCCCAGGTCACCCACGTGTTTTCCGAGGGGGCCGGTGAACCATGCCTGGTCCATGAATGGGACCACGAGGCCGAGGGAGAGCACGCACGACGTCATGGCCGCGATACCCGGGGGGAGCTTGCGCCAGTCGTTCCAGATCAACACGTCATACGAAGACATGCGACATCGGCGGATGATGACAAAGTCGGCTATAACGACAGCCACGTAGAGGGCCGACCAGTATCCGATCACGCTCAAAAAGTTGCTCAGCGTGGAGTAAAACGACGTCTGCCCCACAATCGCGAGTGGCAGCACAATCGCTGTGGCGGCGATCGGGAAAACGAAGCGTGGCAAAATCCTGAGCGGCGGCAAGGCTGTTTGGAAGCACAAGCCAATGGAATAAAAGGACGTCATCATGTTCGAAGCGGCTGAGAGCGCAATCAGCACGGTCAAAAACTTGCCAAAGTTGCCCAAGTGCGTCGACAGCACGAGATTTATCAGAGGCCCGGGCGATGGGTTGCTGGTGACGGCATCATTCCATGCAGGGACTCGCTGCGACGACGTGGCAAAGGCAGCACCGAGCATCAAGATGGGAGGCGCTGCAAAAAGGAGTGCGATCCACGAAATGATAAACAAGAGCCACGAGGATCGGTCGCGGTGGTAGTACATCGAAATATCCGACGACATGGACGCATATGACACATAAAAGCCAGAGAGCAAAGAACCTAAAGCCAAAACATTGCGCGCCGTCGGACGTGGCTCTTGAGGAAGCACATGCAGTCCCTCTGGACCTGTTTTGGCCTCGCCGGCCAAGATGGCGAAACTAATCAACACAGGCAGCCAAAACACCATGTCTAGCACATTGAGGACTCGAATACCACAAAACGACACCGCAAGTGCCATCACCGTCACGATCACAATACCCACCGTGGCGGACATCGAGCCATGAGGCGATACGGCCTGGAGAGTCTCGCCAGCCACAATGGCATTCAAGATACCGTAGCCCAGACCCGTCAGGGCGGTGAGGAGGGCAGGTACAGGGGCTCCAAAGTACCCAAACGAGTACCTTGCATGGACCATTTGACGCATACCCAGTTTGTGTCCAAAGATCGTAAAGGCAGCTGGGAACACGGCCCATCCGATGAGGAACCCCAATGTCGTATAGCTGAAATATCGGAACTCGAACCCCATGTCAGGCGCAACCATCCCCGTCGAAAAGCTGAGCACGTTCAAGTTCATGCTCACCCAAATCAAAGCGATCACATAGGGATGCCTCATCTGCTGCTCTTCAGGCTTGATAGGATCAATATTCCCCCATTCGAGCCATGCAAATCGGCGCCAGTGGCGCTTGTTGAGCATGTGCCCGAGCTTGTTATCTGACTTTTCATTCAGGTGGGGCTCAAGCACTTGATCAAGCTTTTCGCCCATGGACGTATGCCTATGCTCCCCGTACTCTTCTGCCTCGGCATGAGTCTGCTCTTTCTCCTGACGAGTCATTGAAGAACAGGCATCCGTTCCCTGATCTTGGATTGCGTGCTGCTCCGGTTTCCTTATCAGCCCTTTGCTTGCGCCAATCACAAGCCGTCGATTCTGTAAAGCGAGCTTATCTTACGGAGGGCGCATTTTATTTTCATCTTGCCAAGCTATCTACTTCGCTGCCTGCGCCTCGGCTTCTTCCTCAGCAATCGCATCCGTGCCGCGGGCCTCAATGTGCTGCTGGAAGAGACGGTTGAACGTCGAGTCATGGCCTACATCCTGGCCATTCTTGATCGCGCGGTGGAACACATGCAGCACGGCGTCGACATCTTCCATCGTCTGGTCCTTGATATCCGCCATGACCTTGATACGGTTCGTGGCTGCCTTGACTTGATCGTCCGTCAGCTCCAGACCCAGCTGCTTCGAGCGGCTCTTCACAGCGTTCCAACCCGTGAGGCGAGAGCCAATATGCACGTATCGGTTCATACCAAAGTCCTCGGGCGTGATAATCTCGTACGTTTTCGGCTCGGCCAGAATGGCCTTGGCGTGGATACCAGCCTTGTGCGTGAACGCGCAGTATCCAGTAACGGGGTTGTTGAATGGAATCTGCACCTGCACAGCATCGGCCACGAGGTCTTCGACGTCACGGAGCGCCTTGAGGTTGTACTTGCTCATGACATACTCACGGTTGGCAGCGTACATACGAGCGATGAAGCCACCCAGACTCGGGATACCATTTCGCTCACCGATACCCAGGACGGAAGTGTCAATATGCGTTGCACCAGCTTCGAGAGCCGTATATGCGTTAGCGATAGCACAACCCGTGTCGTTGTGGAAGTGGCACTCAATATCACAGCCCACCACACCACGCAGCGTGCGCACCAAGTCGTACACCTGGCGCGGATTGGCCACACCGACGGTGTCGGCAATGCCCACACGGTTCACACCGACCTTGTCGACGACCTGGTAGATGCTCAGCAGATCCACCAGGTCCGAACGGAACGAGTCTTCCGTCGAGAAACGGATCTCAATACCCTTACTCTTCACAAAGCTAATGACCTCGACAGCCGCCTTCGTGATGTATGTCATATCCTTTCCGTGTGAGTATTCACGCAGGAACTTGGAAGTACCCATAACAACGTCCACACCATCCACACCGGTTTCCACGGCGATACGAGCATCGTCCATGTGGCAACGAATATGCGTAATCACCTTGCAGCGCAGACCAAGCTTGCAAATGGCCTCACAGTCTTTGCGACTCTGCTCCGATGCGGCGGGCGACGTCAATTCAATGCAGTCCACACCAAAGTTGTCCAGAGCTTTGGCGATGCGGATCTTGGTCTCCGTATCGAAGAAGGCATTGGCAAACTGCTCACCTTCACGGAGCGTCGACTCAATAATCTTGAAGTTCGACACATTGCTCAAAAAGTCGCTGTAGCGAGATGCACCAAAGGGCTGCACATTGTCCAGCGCCTGATTTTCCACCCGAGTTCTTGATACAGCGCTCGAGTTGTCTACAGCCTCGTGACTGTTCTTCACCTCTTGCGAGGCTTCTCCCTCGATTCGTTGCATCTTGGAAGGTCGCGAATTCTGGCAATCACACATAATTCGTGGTAGTTCTCCAAGATGGGCCGAAGGGGAAATGGGGTAATACAATTTTCACACGTCTTTCAACAGTTCTAATCATGTCACAATGACTCGCCCGACATCTCGCTTTTATTACATAATAAATACGCCACGTGGTACTCACACCGACGGAGCTTCACGGCCTCTCGCGCTCGGCGGCCGGGCGCATGGCCACAGGGCGGCATGCTACGTGCTTGCGTACGAGCCACGAAGAACAAGGTGCCGCACAGCACAAGGAGGGAAATACCCATGCTATATGCCTCACATAGGTGTTCATGAACGATTCATCATCATCACAAAGCACAGCCTGAGTACATGTTCTGTGGCTAGGTGGATGGGCACTATCTTCACTCCGACTCCTCCTGAGCAGCCGGCGATACACGCAAAAGCTTTTCATCAAAGCCTTTGCCGCTAAAGTCCCATGCCGTCTGCATGATTAGAAAGCCATGTTCATACGTACGTTGGTCTTGGAAAAGGCGAAGAACGCAGCGAATGGCACAGCCAGACCCCAAAAGGCAATCACCGGCGCATTCCTAGGCGTCCAGCGAAAGCGCTGGTACATGGTGTTGTGCTATCATGAATGAGCCTTCCACACGAGTACGTACCATCTGCTGCCATCGCTCAATAGCGGGATCGATCTTGACGGAACCTAATTTGTTAGCAGGCCACATACGCAGTTTTTGTACGCACGGTGATGACCTCCTGCCATGATGTTGTTGTTGGGCCAATGTCGTTGCGAAAAAAGGGCGGGCGAGCGACGGCAGTGGCGCACGTAGGAGATGAGTCAGCAGTGCTCCTCCACCCGTGCAGGTCCCACCAACTTCGCCTGCTGGTATCAAGTCATGACTGAGCGACGTTCGCGCGTCCGGTACGATGAGGACACGCCGCCAGATCCAATACATGAAGAGCGTGCGTACTCTAGATGGCATAGGCGTGATCGTGACTGGATGAAAGACCATGACCGACGCGATGGACGAGAAGCACGTTCGTGGCGCAGCGCCCCCCACGAACGACAAGATAGCTGGCGTCGACGCCGCGAGCAAAGTCCGATACGTTCTTACGATGCACGTCCGACACAGCCAAAGCAGCCTTTGTCACCTGTTCAGCAAGATACCCCTAGCATTCAAGATGCTGATGCTGATCAAATGGCGGCTATCATGGGCTTTGGCCATTTTGGATCGAGCAAGGTACGTGGACACACACCTATCTTACCTGCAGGGAAAAGCCGTGGAGAACAATTCTGAGGGCTACGCCCACATTCGAAAAGAGCACAGCTGGCGACAATACATGAATCGGTATGTATTTTCATTATTCACATGTAGCAAGGGCGGCTTCAACCGGCCTCTAGATAAGGTCTAGCAAGTAGGTGACGTCGGTAGTGTCTCGCCCGAGACGGCCGATCCGTCTGCCTCAGGTTTCGGCGGGTGTGTGTGCGTGTCGTTGTGCCCTGAGAGTGCTGTATCTGAATTTGCAAGCGTGATACCCCGCTCTGTCAGGACGGCGGCATGTCGATCACACATCGCGCGGAATTGGGCGCTGGAAAGGTGGGGCGACTGGGTGACCAAGTCCTCGGATCGAAACGAGTACCTGCAGTACGCCTCAATATCATCAGGTAAAGGATGCAGATCCTCAGGGTATGTGATGGGCGGAGGCAACTGATACTCGGGATCAACTACGAGCACCATGTGTCGTAGCCATGCCCGGTGCACGTCATGTAGTGCCATGGCTCGAGGCAACATAGGAGCCTCCACTTTTTTTCCTGGACACGTTTGGATGCATCGCATTGGGCGGTGCATCGGCAGACTGTGGCGATTGTTGGGGCAGCGTGGCTGGATGTCAGAACCTGGCGAACAAGCACCGAAGCGGATCAAGCTGGACAGTCAGGATGTGCTGCCGCCGCCTGCGCATGACAAGATGCCCCGCTTTGATCGAGGTGTCTTTCTCGCGCCTATGGTCCGAAGCGGCGCTCTTCCATGCCGTCTCCTGGCTCTCGAATACGGAGCTGACCTGGTGTGGGGCCCTGAAGTAGTAGATCGTGCGATTATGGGTACAGAACGCCACGTTCATCCCTCGACGGGTCTCGTCGAATTTGTCAAAGACGGCAAACAGGTGTTTTCGTGCCATCCCATCGAGCGGCCCTATCTCATATACCAAGTGGGATCTTCCACACCCGAGAATGCGGCTGAGGCTGTGCGGATCGTCACCGAGCATGACGATGTCGCAGGTGTCGACTTGAACTGCGGCTGTCCCAAGCCATTTTCGACGCTAGGTGGCATGGGTGCCAATCTGCTCACGATGCCTGACTTGCTGTGTGATATCCTGAAAGCCATGCGGCGTGCAGCACCGCCGCATGTGAGTGTGACGTGCAAGATACGTCTTTTACCGACGCAGGCGCAGACGTTGGAACTAGTCGAGCGCATCGTGCGGACGCGCACCATCCGCGCGCTGACAATTCACTGCCGCACCAAGCCCATGCGGCCTCGAGAGCCCGCGCTGCTGGATCGGTTCCGCGAAGTCGCGGCCCATGTGGCCAAAGTTGCTCAAGAGACAGGGCAAGACGTCCCTGTCGTGTGCAATGGCGATTGCTTTGGCGTCACTGATATGCCACGACTACGAACACTCACGGGCGCACAGGCGTTTATGATGGCGCGCGGTCCTGAAGCCAACATGTCATGCTTCCGGGAGCACCGAGAGTGTGTCGGCACAGTCGTTGCGCCCAAGTGGCTCCGCTATGCTGTCTATTTTGACAACCCCTTCGGCAATACCAAGTACTGCATCACCCAAATGGCCTTTGCCACTACGGCAGGTGCCAAGGAGCACGATGCACCGCGTGTATCGCCTCTCAAGAAGCGAGAACTACTCGATATGCGCATGGAGCTAAGTCGTGCCAAGTCACACGAAGACATGGCGCGTGCTTTGCGCATGCCGTGGCCCGTCGATACGAGCGACATAGGGACCTCGCTGCAATGTAGGCTAGGCACACCGAAGTAATTTCCTCCACCCACACGACCTCCGCTGACTCATTTCCCATCGACGATGAGCAGGGACGTGGACGTGCACGACAAAGTGCCGTCGTACCATGCGCCGCCGTTTGAGTCGCCCATCAGCGGTGCTACTATACACGAGCTACGGTGTTTGGATACCAGGATCCAGCTTGGCTACCATCTCGTGCCGCATATTGTACAGACCCTGCTGAGTGAGCTGCCGTCGAGCGCCTATGTGTTGGTGACTGACACCCACTTGGCTCAGCTTGGGGCGGTCGACAAGTTCCGAGATGCCTTCCAGCAGTCGAAAGGTGCGCACCAGCGCTTTTTGACGTACGAAATAGCGCCTGGTGAAGAGAGCAAGAGTCGCGAGACCAAAGCGGCTATGGAAGACTGGATGCTGGAGCATCGCTTGACGCGCGATACCGTCGTGCTCGCCTGTGGTGGCGGCGTGATTGGCGACTTGGTGGGATTTGTTGCTGCGACGTTCATGCGTGGACTTAAGTACGTGCAGATTCCGACGACGCTGCTGGCCATGGTAGACTCGTCGGTCGGCGGCAAAACGGCGATTGACCATCCGCACGGCAAGAACTTGATTGGCGCTTTTCACCAGCCCCACTATGTATTTATCGATGCCGCATGGCTCTTGACGCTACCCGCGCGCGAATTCAGCAATGGCATGGCCGAAATTATCAAGACGGCCGCCATATGGGACGTGCAGGACTTTGAGAAGCTCGAGTCCCAGTCCGATACGATTCGCGCCGCGGTCATGAGCGAAGCGGCTCGAGCTCATGGGACGGCGCAGGGCCACACGCTAGAGACGCGCACGACGTCACAGACGCTGCTCCTGGATGTCATCCGCGGCAGTGTGGGTGTCAAGGCATGGATCGTGACGGTCGATGAGAAAGAAACGGGACTACGTAACCTCGTCAACTTTGGCCACTCGATCGGCCACGCTATCGAGGCTGTGCTGACGCCTGATATGCTGCACGGTGAGTGTATCGCGATCGGCATGGTCCTCGAAGCCGAAATCGCCCGGCTTGTGTGCGGCCTTCCACAAGTCGCGATTGGCCGTCTCGTGCGCTGCCTGCAGCTGTACGATCTGCCTGTGTCGCTGGCTGATCCCCGCATCGTGGCCCTGTCCAAGGCACGTGAGCTCACGACGGCTCGGCTCCTGGACATTATGCGCGTCGACAAGAAAAACGCCGGTGCGCAGAAAAAGGTGGTGCTCTTGTCCCGCTTAGGCGCCACGGCAGAGGAGAGGGCAAGTGCCGTGCCCGACTCCCTCCTGGAGCATGTACTTGCACCGGCCATGCTTGTGCGCGAGTCCACGCACATGCCGAGGGAGCCCGCCACGATCCCGACGCCCGGCTCCAAGAGCGTGTCCAACCGCGCTTTGGTGCTGGCGGCGCTTAGTGGCGGAACGTGCCGCGTTCGCAACCTGCTCCATTCTGACGATACCCGCGTCATGATGCAGGCGCTTGTCCAGCTGGGTGTAGCTGACTTTGCATGGGAAGACAACGGCCATACGCTCGTGGTGCATGGCCACGGCGGACGAGTTCAGGCGAGTGAGAAGCCTGTGTACCTGCAAAACGCCGGCACAGCTGCGCGCTTCATGACGGGCGTGGCGTCCCTGGTGCGTCAGGGCAGCATCTCTCTCACGGGCAATGCCCGCATGCACGAGCGTCCGATCGGTCCGCTGGTCGATGCTCTCCAGGGCAATGGCGTCCACATCGATTACCAGGGCAAGCCGACATGCCTCCCGCTGCGCGTTGAGGGCACCGGTATGGGCCTGCGTGGCGGTCGGATCGAGCTCGCTGCCGACGTATCGTCCCAGTACGTGTCCTCCATCCTGCTCTGCGCACCGTATGCCCAGGCCCCGGTGGAACTGGCTCTTGTGGGTGGCAAAGTCATTTCGCAGCCGTACATTGACATGACAGTCGCCATCATGCGTGCGTTTGGCGTGCACGTCGAGCGGGTGGGTGAGTATGTGTATCGCATCCCGCAGCAGACGTACACGGCGCCACCCACATACGAGGTCGAGAGTGATGCCAGCAGTGCGACTTATCCACTGGCCTTTGCCGCGCTCACAGGCACGACCGTGACGGTTCCGCACCTAGGCCGCACGAGCTTGCAGGGCGATGCGGCCTTTGCTTGCCAGGTGCTTGCTCCGATGGGCTGTGCGGTCGAGCAGACCGATACCACTACCACTGTCACCGGACCGCCCGTCGGCCAACTCCGGGCGCTAGGCACGGTGGATATGGAGTCTATGACGGATGCCTTTATTACGGCGTCAATGCTCTTCGCGGTCGCGCCTGGCCCCACTCGTATTACAGGCATCGCGAATCAGCGTGTCAAAGAGTGTGATCGTCTGCGGGCTGTGGTAACGGAGCTCGGCAAGTTGGGCGTTCGTGCGTCGGAGCATGATGACGGTATCGACATTGAGGGCGTACCCATCTCGCAGCTCATCTCGAATGCCGAGCTGTCGTCGTACGATGATCACCGCATCGCCATGTCGTTTAGTCTGCTGGCGTGTGTGGTGCCTGGCAGCACAACGATTCTCGAAAAACGGTGCGTCGAAAAGACATGGCCCGCCTGGTGGGACGTGCTGCATGGTCCGCTGCACGCCTCAGTGTCTGGCGCCCACTTGCAAGAGGCACTTGTTGACGTACGCACCAAGCGCACGGCCGCCTGGCCGCTGCCCCCGGCGTATGCCTCGGACGCGACGATCGTGCTGATTGGCATGCGGGCGTCGGGCAAGTCGCATGTGGGGCAACGTCTCGCGAGCCTTTTGCACCGCACGTTCCTGGATGCAGACGAGGTCTTTGCCCAGCTACATGGTGATCTCGGCGCGTATGTCCAGTCGTTCGGATGGGACGCGTTCCGTGAAGCCGAGGCGCAGATCCTTGCATCGCTGATTTCGCACCATCCCACAGGGCATGTATTGGCCCTGGGCGGCGGTGTCGTCGAGTATGCGCCGAGTCGTGCTCTTCTGGATCATGTGCGGGAGCAGGTCGGACCGGTCGTGCACATACTGCGCAGCTATGAGGCCATCAGCGCCTTTCTTGCGACGAGTGATCGCCCCGCTTACGGCGAGCCTCTCAGCGATGTATATGTGCGCCGCCTGCCCCTCTATACGCACGCGGCATGTATGGAGACTGTCAATGCCAGTGATACCACCGCCGAGGCGCTCGCTCGGCAGCTGGCTACGCCGCTCGGCCTGGGGCGGCTGCCAGCATCGCCCTCGTTTTTCCTCTCCCTCACGATGGCTGACATGCACGAGGCGCGTCCGCTGATGACGCAGATCACGCCCGGTGTGGACGTGCTTGAGCTGCGTGTGGATTTGCTGCGCGAGTTTACGCCTACGTTTGTGCGGGAGCAGGTGTCAGAGCTGCGGCGCATCACGCCGTTGCCCCTTTTGTACACGGTGCGCAGTATGTCACAGGGTGGCCGCCTGCCGGATGAGAACGAGGATCTGTACTTTGAGCTCGTGTACCTCGGTTTGCGCATGGGCTGCGACTATATCGACCTCGAGATGCACCGTCCAGCCGCGCGTCTGGCGGCTGTGGCCGAGGCCCGCGGCCGTTCGCTAATACTTGCATCGCATCACGATACGGCGGGCGAGCTGCGGTGGACGGCGCCGGCCATGCGCCGCATGTACGATCGTGGGCGTCAGCTGGGCGACATTGTCAAGCTTGTGGGCGTGGCGCGATCGTGGCAAGACTCGATGGATCTCGAGGCGTTCCGTGCGACGGTCGCACGGGACGCGCCGCACCCACTGATTGCGATCAATATGCACGAGATGGGACGCCTCTCCCGCATCGTGAATCCGCTCATGACGCCCGTGACGCATGAGCTCATGCCGTCGTCGGCCGCGCCCGGTCAAATGTCGGTGCGGGCGATTCACGAGGCGCGACACCTGTTAGGCCTCTTGCCACGCCGCCACCTGTTCCTGTTAGGCTCGCCGATCGCCCAGTCGCAAAGCCCCTTGATCCACAATACGGGCTTCCAGGTGCTTGGCTTACCGCACGTGTATGAGCGCTTCGAGACAAACGCGGTTGACGAGCGACTCGTGCAGCTCATTCGTGCGCCCGACTTTGGCGGCGCGAGTGTCACGATACCACTCAAGCTATCCATCATGCAGCTACTGGACTCCATTTCTCCTGAAGCGCAAGTGATTGGTGCTGTCAATACGATTGTGCCGCAACGTGACAGCGACACGGGCCAAGTGGCTCTGCACGGCGAAAACACCGACTGGCACGCGATCTACGACCGGGCTCGGGCCGCTCAGGTGCGATCGGACGAACTCGTGGCACTTGTCATTGGTGCTGGTGGATCTGCGCGTGCTGCTTTGTACGCCATGCACCGCCTCGGCGCTTCATGCATCCTGCTGTACAATCGTACGTACGACAAGGCTGTGGCTCTCGCCGAGCAAGTGCCGGTGGAGTGGCATGTGGAGGCGATTCCGTCGTTGTCGACGGTGGCCGCCAGGACCGACCACGCGCAGCTGCGTGTCGTGGTGAGCAATGTGCCGGCGTCGGCCACGTCGCTATCGCCTGAGCAAGGAGCAGACATTGTGCTTCCTAAGGAGTTGCTGCCCGCCCAGAGTGGCGTCGCTATCGATATGGCGTACGGCGTGGAGCACACGCCTCTGCTGGTGCTAGCTCAGACGCACGGATGGCATACAGTGCGTGGCATCGACATCCTGCTCTCACAGGCGTATCGCCAATTCCGGCTGTGGACGCAACTGCCGCCGCCCTGCGCCGCGATCGAACGCGAGGTCCTGCCGGCCTACGCTGCCTCGCTTCCTTAGGCATCACGTGATTCCATAGCAAGGTAGGCCAGCCGCGGTGGTTGTTGCGAGTGACGCGTCGCTTTCACCATGGTGCGCATCGCAGTGGCGGGTCTGCCGCGCCTAGGCGTGCCATTGATGCGTACGTGCGTACTGCGTACGGGCATGGCAGGGCCATGTGGTGTTGCCATGATGCGCGCTCAGATCCCGATGGCGCCGCCGGTGGCGCCACTGACGGCCTTTTTCCGTGCCTCGCTGCACACGTCTCGTGTCGTGATGGACAAGAAGCCAGCGCGCAAGAGCAGTGGTGTGCTATCGCAAGTCGTATCGGCTCTGCGTGATATGGCATCGTCGCGGCCTACGCAGGGCAAGTCCTCGCAGTACCCGGCGGTGCGTCGCTTGGTGCAGCTGATGCGGCCCGAGCTGCGGGGCATTGTGCTAGCCCTAGGTCTGCTCTTGATAGCGTCGCTCGTTTCGCTTTCGGTGCCATTTACTATCGGCAAAGTCGTCGACTTTTTCTCGCAGCCTGACGCCCGATTTCCGTTCGGCCTCACGATGCCGACGGTCGCCACGTTGTTGCTGTGTGTCTTTGCCACCGGTGCGTTGGCGCGTGCGAGCTCGAATATCTTGCTTGAGCTGACGGGTGTGCGTGTGATTCAGCGGATTCGTGAGCGGGCGTTCAGCAATGCTCTGCGCCAGGATGTGTCGTTCGCCGACAAGGGCGCAGGCGACACGGTCAGTCGGATCAATATGGACTGCAATTTGGTGGGAGGAGCGATCACGACGGATCTAGCGGATGGTCTGCGCTCGACGGTGACTGTCCTGGCGTCGTGCTCGGCCATGTTTTACATATCGACCAAGCTCACGCTCGTGATGATGCTCGTGATTCCCCCCGCCGCCCTGTGCGCCGCCTATTACGGTCGTTTCCTGCGTAATCTGACGAATAAGACGCAAGATGCTGTGGGCGTGATGACTCGCACGGCTGAGGAGCGCTTGTCCCCCGCGGCATTCCGTACGATTTCGGCGTCGGGCACGCAGCGCGCGGAGGAGAAGCGCTTCGATGCTCGTGTTCAGGAGATTGCTGCGCTGCAGACCAAGGAGGCGTACGCGGGTGGTATTTTCCACTCTGGTCTGGGCTTCGTGGGTAACTGTACGATCGTGACGCTGCTCACGTACGGCGGTCATCTCGTGAGTCTGGGACAGCTGACGGTGGGTGATTTGACGTCGCTGCTGATGTATACGGCGTATCTGGGTGGCGGTTTGATCCTCATGACGAACTTTTTTACGTCGCTGATGAAGGGCGTCGGTGCGGGTGTGCGTGTATTTGGCCTCCTGGATCAGCAGCCGCAGATCCCGCTGGGCCAAGGTGTGAAGCTTGACGTGGCGAGCATGGATCGCCGCGGCGCTCGCATCCAGTTTGACGACGTCCACTTCCGGTACCCGAGCCGTCCTGAAAAGGCGGTGCTGAATGGCGTGAGCCTCGACATCCAGCCAGGCACGAGTGTCGCTCTTGTTGGCAGCTCGGGCGCTGGTAAGTCGTCGGTCCATGCGCTGCTTCTGCGATTCTACGAGCCTGACTCGGGTCGCGTCATGATTGATGGCCACGATATTCGCACGTACACGCCTGAATCGCTACGTTCCGTCATGAGTGTCGTGCCGCAAGAGCCGGTGCTCTTCGAGGGCACGATCGCGTTCAACATTGGCTACGGCACGCCTCATGCGACGCGCGAGCAGATTGAGCGTGCGGCTCGTGCGGCGCACTGCCTCGAGTTTGTCCGGACACTGCCGCAGGGCTTTGACACGGTGATTGGGCCCCGTGAGCTGAGTGGCGGACAGCGGCAGCGCATTGCGATTGCACGTGCCCTGGTGCGTGAGCCGAGTGTCCTGCTGCTGGACGAGGCGACATCGGCGCTGGACTCGGCATCGGAGCTGCTGATCAACGAGGCGATCACGTCGATTATTAGCGAGGGCCACACGACTGTGTGGATCGTTGCTCACCGCCTCAGTACCGTGCGTGCGGCTGATACCATCATGCTGCTTGAAGACGGCCGCATTGCCGAGCAGGGTACGTTTGAGCAGCTGGATCAGCCAGGCACGCGGTTCCGTGCGCTGATGCAGTCGCAGCTGACTGCGCCGCCGCCCGCCCCAGCGGCGGTGCCGGATGGCAAGCGGGCGTACAGTACGGCCGCTCGCCGTCGACACGTCCCGGCTACGCCCGTTTGGAGTGTGCGCGAAGCGACGCAGGCGGCTGACACGGCGCCGCTGCTCGACCCGGCGCGTCTCGAGCACATGCACCGCCTGGCAGCTCTGTCGCCGCCGGCGACGCCGGAGGATATGGAGCGTCTGCGTGCAAAGCTCGAGCCCCTAGTGGCTGTGATGCATTCGACGCAGGCCACGGGCGGGTCCGATGCGGTGCCTGAGACGGCGTGGTCCGGCTGGCGAGCCACGGACGAGGCGCCGCTCGCACGCAGCGAGCTGGAGGCGGGCGGTGGCCACTGGCGCGCCGGCTATGTGGTGTCGTCCAAGTAGTGGTATAGCTATGATACATGCAAGAACCGTACAGACCGTCGACTGATGGCATAGTCCAGACCCGTCCACAGCGTCGTGCCAGCCACGATGCCTTCGAGCACGCGGACGGCGCGCGTCGTGTGTGGATGCGTTTGGAAGGACTCGGGCAAGAGCGGCAGCAGTGTGAGCACGCCGACCAGCACGAGCTGCAGAAACGTATTGCACTTGCTCATGCGCGTGGGCGTCACATGGACACTGGGCAAGCGCGGATTGAAGTAGCGCGCGAGCGTCCGGGGCGGCGCGAGCGAGCGGTACCGCATCACGAACGCGAGTCCCACGAGAAATACGTCGCGGCCCAGAATGAGGCCCACGAGCGGCCACGGCATCGCACCGCCCAGGCCGAGTGACACGACCATTGTGCCCATCAGCAGCTTGTCGGCGGCCGGATCGGCAATGCTGCCAAACACCGTCTGGGTGCCGTAGCGCCGCGCGATCCATCCATCCAGCAGGTCCGTGCAGCCCGCGACGCCTAAGAGTCCGAGTGCCAGGGGCGACTGGTGCGTCATGACGGCCCATCCAATCGCAGGGCACAGCGCCATGCGCGACATGGTCAGCAGGTTGGGGACGGTGACAATGTCTTCAGACAGCTTGACGGGCGGGGGGCGCGACCACACCACGCGCGACGTGGCAATGGTGCGCAGACCGAAGCGCCTCGCAAGCACGCCGCGGTGCAAGGCAACGGCGAGCATGTGGCAACGGAGCCGGCCGCGGCGCTCAGCGAGGGATTGGAGTGTGGGTTGCTGACAAAACCAGGGGGCCCAACGCGGCTCTGGCCCCTGGCCTTGTCTTCCGACGATGGTGCTGCCGACGCCGTCGCTGCATGCACAGCGCTTTCAGCCGGTGATATTTAGTGATGAAGGGACGAATCTGTACCCACTCTGCGACTCGATGGATGAAACGATGCCCAAGGCGCTTGTGCCTGTGATGAATCGGCCCATGATCGCGTTCCCTCTCCAGTGGCTCGTGTCGGCTGGCTTCCGTACGTGTCTCCTGGTGGCGCCTGTGGCGCAGCACGCAGCGCTCTACGATGCGCTACGCGCGCTGTACCTTGTGCCGTCCAGCTCAGATCGCGAGGCCGAGCAGGCCGTGCAGGGCGCGACACAGGTGGCACTCGGCTCGTCGTCCGCGAGCAATGTGTCGGTGACGTTCGGCAGCTCGACGTCCAGCGTCATCTCCGGCACGGGCGCCCTAGTAGATCCGCAGCCGAGCATGCCCGTGATGCACGTGGAACTTGTGCCATACGGCCCGAAGCCAGGTGAGATGGTCCGCAGCGTGCGCGAGCCGTCGAAGAGTGTGTCGCGCACGCGGTGGGGCACCGCTCAGCTGCTGTACTGGCTTGCGGCGACGCGGCAACTGACGCAGGACCCGCTCGTCGTGCCGGTGGATCTCATGGCCGTGCACATGCCGCTCTCCAACTTTTTGATGGCGCACTTGGGCGCCGTGCCGGATGTGCCGACCGTATCGTGCCTCCTGTACGAGCGCAGCGCGAGCGAAGGCGCTGGCAAGGAACGCGAGCGTGATGGGCCAGCGAATCTGTTCGTGGCCTATGATCGCCGGCCACTGCGGTCGCACGAGGGCATTCGGTCCGCGAGGAACGGCGCCAAAGACACACTGCAGGTCCACGTGCCCCTGTTCCTGATGGACGCGGACGACGTGTACGACAAGAACGCATCAGACTTGGAGCTGCGTATGAGCATGCTCTGGACGCACCCGCACGTCCGTGTAACGACCGCACTCCTCGACTCGCACGTATACGCATTGCATCTCCAGCCGCTGCTCCCGCTCCTGGAAGCGCATCCCGAACTGAACCATATCACCGAGCAGCTCGTGCCGTTCGTGATCAAGTGTGGCTGGCAAAAGCGGCTGAGCCACAAGGCCGAGTGGACGACTGACGCGCCTTCGGCGGAAGCCCCATGCTTGTCCAGCGACGCTGTCGTCGATACGACGCACGGCACGCCCTTCCACCCACACTGCGAAATGATGCTGGCTCACATGCGTCCCGAGCCACGCCGGCCGTGTGCGCCACAGCATGTTCTCGATGCCGACAAGCTCCGCTCGGCAGACGACGCCTTCATGGCGCGGGCCAACACGGTGCCTACGTACCTCGACTGCAGTCGCTATCTGCTCCGCCTCGCCAGCACATCGATGCCGCTGCCGGCGCCTTTCCCCTTGCCGGCCATGCTCGGCTGCGGCGTCGTGCCGTTCGAGGCACCCAAAAGCGACGACGGCCCTATTCACCCACGGGCCCAGCTCTCGAACGACTGCTTGATCGGCAGCCACACACGCATCGACGAGCGCGCTACGCTCAAGCACTCGATTGTCGGGCGACAGTGCACCATCGGCAAGGGCGCTCGCATTCTGCGGTCGGTCATTATGGACGGCGTCCGCATCGGCGACAATGCCAAGGTGGAAAACTGCATTGTCGGCTCGCACGCCGATATCGGTGAGCGTGCGCAGCTGCGGGAGACGGATGTCGGCCCCCACTACGTCATGGCGCCCAGCACCGAGTCGAAAAACGAAAAGCTTGTCGCGGAGGAGGAAGAGGATATGGATGAGCCCGTGTCTGATAGCATGTAGCGTTACGACTCTTCCCGCTCGCGGTATGCCAACACGTACGCCTTGAGCTGCTGCCGCTCCGCCTCTGCCTCCGCCTGCTGCTGCCGCGCATGCATCGAGATGGATGCGTCAGTGGGGACGTGAATTTCTTGCGTCTGCTTTCGCGAAACGAGCGAAAAGACCATGTGCTGGTCGTTCGCCTCGAGTCGCCGACGCGGCACATGCGCCCTCGCTAGCATCGACCGCGTCTGCTCGAGAGCCATGCCCGACGGCGCCGTGCTCTGCCCACCGGTATCGGCCATGAGCATCGCCAGCTCCTGCTCCACGTCAGCCTCGGCACGCTCGTCGAGGGCCGCTTGCTGAGCCGCATGGCGGTCAGGGTCAACGTCGTCGCCATCATCGTCGCCATCATCCTCATCGTCGCCGTCGTCCTCGTCCTCGTCCCCCCTGTCGCCATCGTCTCTGTGGGCCGGCCGCTTGCCTACCATGCGCTTACCGAGGTCTAGCTTGACAAGGTACGGCTGCGCTTCGCGCAGGCGCTTGGCCAGGCGTTTGTGATTCACGCGGCCATCGCGGCTCACACCCAGGTGCGCAAACGTATCCTGAAGTAGAAACGCGACCTCAACCGGGGGCTCGTCCTTCGACAAAATGTAGTGCTGCAGGACCGCACAGACGTGGTCCAAGCGCTGCTTGTACGGCGGCTTTTGGAAGGCCTTCCCAAAGTAGGGTAAAAGTGTGCAGGCCATTCGCACGCGCGTATAGTCGTTTGGCGGATCCTTGCGCTGGGGCTGTGGCACGCACAAACGGTACAGCTGCTGCAGCATCGCATCTGGCTTCACTAAGAAACAGGCGTGACACTCACCAAGGTACCGCACACGAGCCAAGCGCCGCTGATGTCCAGCAAAGTCAAGGTGCAAAAGATCCGCCTCGATATCTTCGCTGAGTGTGTCAAGCACTTCACAGACAAAGGCTTCGTGACACTGCTGGATCCGACTCAGCAAGCGCGCCAGCAGAGGCAGTGTGTCGTGCGTCAAGAGCCATGGCGACGTAAAGAGCGTAAAAATGTGCGCACGGATCGACTCGTCACTCCAGTTCAGCATCTTGACAAGGGCCTGCGTCCTGTCAAACGAACCGTGGCCCAGCATGTGCGTGAATACATGCGTGATAAACTGCTCCATAGCTGACGGCTCGCGGTACGTCACGACAGGCCGATCAGGCGGCACACACTTGTAGTAGGCATTGTCGAGCAGGAGCGTGTGCTGCTCGGACAAGTTGTGTGCCAAGCGCTTACGGCGCAGCAAGTCCAGCACATGCTGCATGCGGGCTGCGGTGGCAGGCATGCGGTGCAAGTACCGACCGCATGTCTCGATGGACAGTGCCAGCATCTCGATGGACGTCGGCGAAAAGTCGTCCAGCAGGACCTTGTACAAATGAAACACAATGTGCTCAGGTACAAGGCCAAATTTGGTGAGCTCGCCCAGGTAAATAATGAGATGGCTCTGCAGCTGCCGATCAGGTTTGCGAAACGATTGCTGCTGTCGCAGCTTTTGGTTCAGGTGCTCGACAACCGCCTCCGCCAAGCCTGGCCGATACGGCTGGAGTGTGGCGATCAGCCTGGCATAGTACGGCAGCATATCCCAGCGGTGCTTCGGCACATGTAGGAGCGCGGCACTCAGGCGGCGAGCTGACATCGACTTGAGCTGGAACCCAAGTTCGACGGCCACGTCATCGACGGTGCCTTGATTGCACATCGTCGGCAGACGATCCAGTGAATGCTGGAGGGACTGCTGCACCCGCGCATCGGTCTCATCCGACGACACGGCAGCCGCCTCCAAAACCGACGCTGGAAGCAACTCGTCCAAAGGGCACAGATCTTTGTAAAACTTGCGCATCTCTTCGTCCTCCCAGGGACTCTTGCCAGAGGCGTACTCCTGCTCCATCTTGGCCGACATCTCTGCTAGTGTTGATGTCGCTTCCAGGTTTACACCAAAACGCGGCGCAGAAGGATCCTTGTCCGATTCGCGCAGCTCGGGAAGGTGGACCTGCAGCGATGCAGCCATCGCATGCATGGCTTCGATCATGGCATGCACATCACTCATACGGCGCTCAAAGGCCGACTGGCGATCATCAAACACCACGCCTGATCGGATATAGGCATCGTTGTTGCGCTGCTCTTGCTCTTGAAGCCGTTCGTGCTCCCGCTGAGCACGACGTGCCAACATAGCATAATATGCCTCGAAGAGCTTGCGGAACTTGAGGCTCTGAGCCTCGGATATCACAGCGTCTTCTGCCAGCTTGCCCGTCAGCACGCCTGGATGGCCGGCTTCGTGCACCTCCATAGGAACAAGCAGCACGGAGCCATACGAGCGTAATATGGCCTGGGCCACGGACGTATATACAAGATCGCGGTCTTGGGACAGCATTTTACGCAGCTGCTCGTGTAGCCAGTTCAGACCTGGAGCACACACACCTTCCGACTGCGTCACGGGGCCGACGAGGCCTACGAGCACCATTTCAGTGACGCCACGGAGCAACGATCGCTGCCGCGCGACTTGTGCAGCCTCTTTTTGCGCCTGCTCGTTCGAGGCGTCCTGACTTTTGGGTGGTGGCGGCACGATTTCCTGTTCCATCACCTTGACCAGCGGCTCGGTGAACTCGGAGCCACCAAACCGGGCATGTAAAGCACTCAGAATCTCAATGACTGTATATCTGTCTTTGAGCTGCGTCGCCTTCCATAAAATCTCAGGTATGCTGGGTATAAGTTCGTCCAAATATTTGGTCAGACTCAATAGTTGCACTTCTTTAACAAGCGCGTCTTTGGCATCAGCCAAGTTGGTCTGCTTCAGCCGTTTAATGAAAGCCGAGTTGCGCTTGAGCGACGCGTCGAGATTGTCGCCAGATTCCTGCGGACCATGGAGCCACACATGCTGGTTGGCCTCGCGCAAGGAAGCGCGCCACTTTTCGCGCTCGGCACTTTTTGCGACATCAGCTGCATCCCGTGACGGAGCAGCTGCCTTTGCTTCGTCTACAAGTTGACTGGGGCTGGGTGCCACCTGCTGTGGTTGGTCCATCGCCGCATCATGGTTCATCGCCAATGTCCTTCATACGACGAGCGCCACGTTCTTGACGACCAACACGCTTTGTCATCAATTAAGAGCGCCAGTGCGGCTGGACCCTACGATCTACCTCTCGCGCGGACGCTGTACCTTGCAGACGACAGGCTGCATTTATGCTGTGCACGCAGGACCTCACAGTCCCTGCCTTAGGCTATGAATTGACCTGAGTCATACGTATGATTGGACGTAAAATGTGCGACGCACACGAAGCCGAGGACGCGGATCGGTCGTGCCACAGCGTCACTCGAGTCTGTGTAAACCCTGCGTTCATATTGTATCTGCATGCATCGCCACTGCACCACAGTGCAGCCCAGGGGCAGGAAATTCCTGCCATGCCAGGTTTGGCCGGGCGACAGTTTTTTAGATCTGCTCTTATTGGTGAGTTTCTTAGGGGGAGCACGTGCAGAATATGCACCATTTCACGTTTTGTCCGCATCCCCACGCATGAGATACAGCGGCGTTCGAAGACGCATTCGACAGTCGGACTGCTCGACACGGCCGCGTTGGGGGCGACTAAGGGTTCGGCGTTTCCCGCATCGTTTTTGTCGCACTCGTCGCCTCTCCCCTGCCTCGCCTCTCCTCAGCAGCAGATAACAAGCCTAGTGTGTGCACATTTAGGCTCTAGATTCTTCCTGATTATTTTGGTGCTGAGCGGTTGTTCTACCATTTACACAGCCCCCCTACTTCTCCCTTGATTTCATTTTTGGCATCCAAGTTCTCCCCTGTCACTCCTCCCTGTTCATTCTTTTCGCTCAACCTTACGAGCTAGCCCACTATGAGTGACGTCAATACGATCGATCAACTTACTCAACAACATGCAGCAGATGTTGCCATGAGCAACAGCAGCGCAACCACCCACATGCCAGGAAATGCTGTTTCTTCGACTGCTACGTCGAGCACACCCAACAACACCAGCGGCACAGCTGCAGACTCACCGTTTCATATGTCCGTGCCCCTCACTCACACACCCATGCTGTTTGACGCATCTGGCAGCAGTGTGGTCATGGAGCAGGGCCCGTCCATGTACACGTCCGCACCCGCTCTGTCCAGCCTGTCAAGTCCTGCCAATGTGTCTCAGTCTCCTTCGCTGTATACCCAGCCACCAGCACCAGGCCCTATCGTGATGCGCGCACTGATCATCACGAGCGACGCTAGTGTCATTATTGGAAAACAGGGACGCCACATCAATGAAATCCGCGAGCTGAGCGGCGCACGCCTCAATATTAGCGAAAGCATTCCGTCGAATCCAGAGCGCATTCTGACTGTATCGGGTGCTTTGGATGCAGTAAGCAAGGCCTTTGGCTTGCTGGTGCGCCGCATGAATGACGAGCCATTCGACCAGCCGTCCCTGCCTGGTGCCCGTGCTGCCTCATTCCGCTTTATTATTCCCAACTCGCATATGGGAGCGATTATCGGTCGCCAGGGCAGCAAAATCAAGGAAATCCAGGAAGCCAGCGGTGCTCGTTTGCATGCGGGCGAGACTATGTTGCCCGGCTCAACAGAGCGGATCTTGAACATCACAGGTGTGGCGGACGCCCTTCATATCGCCGTATACTACGTGGGAGCAACCTTGCTTGAGCATCCTGACCGTGGCGCAAATAATCTCCCGTACCGTCCAGCTGCTATGAATCGAGCTTTGGGTGCCTCGCTCGTGGGCTCTCCTATTGGCACGGCATCGCCAAATTCTAGTATGCTGAGTGCCGGCGGTAGCCCCAAAGTACTCGGCTCGGTCCTGACCCCTGGTTTCCAGACGCAGCAAATCTTTATCCCAAATGATTTAGTTGGCTGTATCATTGGCAAGGGTGGCCAGAAAATCAACGAGATCCGTCAACTAAGCGCTAGTCACATCAAAATTATGGAACGCAATGCTGGCATCGCTGCAGGCGGCAGTGGCACGGAGCGGCTTGTCACCATCACGGGCCCCCCACCCAATATCCAGATGGCTGTGACGCTCTTGTACCAGCGCCTCGAGCAAGAAAAGATGCGTCTTGCTCAAAACACGCCTATCCTATAACTTTTTTCCCCCTTTCTTGCCATGGCTCGATTCCTCTGCAACATAATTAGCCTACCATGTCCACCTTCATCTTTCTGTAGACTGGTACGATTGCGGCGTATTTCGCCGCGTATTACATCAGCAAACCACCCTATCAGCAAATGGCATGCCAAGATACTCCATGCACTAGGCGCGGACGATCGGGGCCGCCAAGCACCAGACTATTCCGTAACGACCGACATTGACCATGCCTGTTACGTGCGTCTATGGTCCAACTGACAATGTTACAGTGGATCGGACGCGATTAAGCTGATTGCTGCCATCTTTGTGCCACCCCTTGGTGTGTTTTTGGAGCGTGGCTGCCACTCGGACTTTTGGAGTACGTGGAATTTGCGACATCGCACGGTTAACCGGATCAGTTAACGTCCTTCTGACTTGTCTTGGTTACATTCCGGTATGTATGCATTAGCTTCGCTCGGTGCTGACACGTGTGTTTCTACTTCTAGGGCATTATCCACGCTGTGCGTATTGGCATTTGCTCGAGACGTACTAACCACGCAGTGGTACGTATGCCTGCTTGTCGGGACGGTGTGGCACCCCAGCCATGTCCGCAACACCTTTGTTCGCAGCACAGTACTAACGCATGCTCTCTTCGTCGGTCAATCAACCGATTGGGACGGGACTTTACAGCTTTGTCATGTACGTACATACCACGACACTAACTGTGCAGCGCGAAATATTGAGCCACTCAAAACACCTGCAACCGAGGCCGTTGATTAATTACTACCGTAGTCTAACACCACTCGATTTCCTGATACACTGTAAGACGCAGGAAAAGCAGGCGCGACACATGATCCACATTATATGGCGTCTGGTATGCGTGCCTTGCTGTTGTTATCGGGGAAATCGTAAGACTTGAGCAAATTCTCAATAATATCAACGGTGCCAACGGTGCCACCAGCTTGGATGCACTTTAGCTTCCACGACAAAGCTGAGTGTCGGAACCGCTTGTAGTCGTCCTTCAGCAGACGCACCAGCTTCGGAACCATATCCGATGGGTCAAACTTGGGCGACTTTTCTGCCCAAAGGCCCACACCCGAGTGCTGAATGTACAATCCAATATCGTGCGTATCAACCCACTGTGAGATACAGAATTGCGGCACACCATGAGCGAGGGCTTCGTTGTACGAGTTACCTCCACCATGGTGCATGAAAGCGGCCAAAACCGGATGCGAAAGAACAGTTTCAACGTCGGCAATCCAGTGCTCCCGACGAATATACGAGGGCAGGTTGCACTCCTCCAAGGTGGGAATGGGCTGCACATTCTGAGGGTGGTTGCCGATTTTCCAAAGAACGAGAATATCTGGTACTTGCTCGTGAAGCATCTCAAGCGAGGCTACAATGTTGTCATAGTCCTCTCTGTTGTAAAAGAAGATACTGCCCATATTCAAATACAGGACACGTTTCGAATCCATCATAGCACGGTCCATCCAGATCTTGACAGGATCTTGCATCTGCGCCACAACATGAGCAGACAACATTTGCTTTTCGAGCACATTTCCATCAGCAATGGTAGGTGTAGATGCTGTGGACACGTTAGGCGACAATTCTAGATTGCGGAACGAGAAGTTGACCGGGCTTGACGGGAATGAGCGGGCACTGGGCATCATCAGCTGCTTGGGAGCGAAGCAGGGACCCACGAAGTACACCGAGTTATCATACGCGTCCGAAGGATAAATATCCATGTTTGCCACGTTAAACGAGATGGTGGCGATCTGTTGAGGCAACATGCCCGGCGTTGGCGTCATAATAGAGTCACAGATAATATCAGTGGGTTTGAGGCCGAGCACTTCCTTGCGGTAGCGACGGCGTTGGGCAGGATGCCGATTGAAGAAGATAAAATGCAGCCAGATAAGAATGAACAACAAATTGTGGAAGAAGACAAAGATACCACCGGTAGCCGAACGACCACCGCTCATGGGCATGGGGTTGCGGAAAATATTTACCTTGCTTGCCACAGCCGAAGCAGCCGCAGGAGAGGTCTCGATAAAAGCACGTTTCGTCAGACGAACACCATCCACGGCAAATGCGCTAAAGTTATCGACAATAATCATGTCAGGGTCAAGTGATTCGATCAAATCGCGGATCATGAAAACCACCTCACCGTAGGAGTCCGTCGCACCAGGTACGTGCTCAGCAAACATACTAAGCCAAGCCCAGATCTGACCAGGCTTGGATCGCAGAACTTCGTGGAAATGGTCCGAAAGCTTCGCAGCCTTGTCTGTGTAATCGGCCACCACTTCGTTATCGCCGAGTGTATAGAACACCAGAGGCATCCGCATGACATACTCTGGGCTTGGGGTGCTTTCAGGCTGCACGATGAATCCCATGCGTGATTGAATTTTTTTGAGTTTCTTGAAAATAGGCTCCGAAGACATGAACACCACCTGGTTTCCACGGTTCACCAGCTCCTCAGCTAGAGAGAGAAGCGGGTTCACCTGGCCTGTCGCCGGATTCGTTATAATCAAATAACGCTTAGGCGTTAGCACTAGCGACGACATTCGGGTGTCAATGCTTCAAGGAGGTAACGAAGAACAATCGACCCTAGTGCGATTTCCCTTCGACTCGGAAATTTCCATCTACCTACAATTCCGGACCTCTGCATAGAAAAAATTTGGGCGGTCAGCTGACGCTAGGACAGTGCGCAGATTCAACTTTTTTGGTTATCAATGCGCCCTTTACATGTGGGCGGGAAAATCATTGAATCAGAAGCGCGAATGATTACGCACGCAAGTGAATCCTCTGCAAGCTGCGTGCAGGGTATCAATAACATGTGCAAAAAGTACGAGTCAATATTATTCAGCACTGCAGAGCGAAAAAGGCCGTGTCGGCATCTTGGCTTCGCCTGACACATGCAGGGCCAGGGTTACTCGGTTCCTGCGTGGGTCTTTTTCTCGCTTGTAGCTCACGTGAGCAGGACCCGATGTCGCGGCCGACCCGTGATCCTGACCCAGCCATCGGGCGCGCGGTAAAAATCTACTAAGCACGGGGTTGTTAGAATTGGCCAAGCCCGGAAGACCATTTGCGTGGTGGAGCCAATCACGCAACGGAATAGACGTTGGATGTGGACGTAATGCCTATTAGTGTCAGCGGATGGATGTTGCCACAGACTCCTACTGGGTCTACTTTGTTGGGTATTGGCCCAGTCACAAGCGCCAAATTCCCAAGTGGGGGAGGCTCGTCTGGTCGCGACAGGGCTCGGTGTGAAATTCCCGCTGAAATCGTACCACTTCGTCCCTGTCCCCCAACACCATCTCGTTGTTGGCCTCTGGATGAGTATGGCTGACATGCCCTTCTTCAGCGTGAAGGATGTGCTGTATGCTGTTTTGGGCCTTGCTGGCCTTGCTCTGGCTGTTCCAGTGATTTTCATCGCGCATCAGCTGCTCCTGTCGCTGTATCGCATGACCATTGGTGAGATGATTCACCCATGGAGGCATATCCCGAAGGTGAAGAGCACGGATCCTTTGAAGATTTTGTTTGGTGATTTTCGTGCTATCAAGAAAGCTGAGCCTGGTGAGCAGCACGTTAAGTGGATGAACGAGCTGGGCCCTGTGTACCGCTACCACCACACGTTCAACGTGCCGCGCGTGCTACTTGCAGACCCGAAAGCCCTGCTTCATGTTCTGAGCCCATCTCGTGCCTACCAGTACCCCAAGCCTGAGTACACGAGTACTTTCTTGCGTAGCGTGCTGGGTGAGGGTCTTGTGGCGATCGACGGTCAGAACCATGCGCGCCAGCGCAAGATTATCGCTCCTGCTTTTGCCCCGAGTGTCGTGAAGGACTTTCAGCCCGCTGTGCATCGCCACGCTCACAAGCTGGTGAAGAAGCTGCAGGCCATTACGCGCCAGGAAATTGATCGCCACACGGGCAAAATTCCCAAGGATACGGAGATTACCGGTCAGGCTCCATCGGATCGTGACGTGACTCTGGCGCATCCCGAGAACCAGGCCGTGGTGGATGTGCTGTTCTGGCTTTCTCGTACGACGCTGGATATCATTGGTGAGATTGGCTTTGACTTTGACTTCCAGTCGCTCGAGCACGGTAACAAGGACCGTCTTGCTGGTGCGATGAACACGCTGATGGAGGCTGTGCTGAATGTGGACTTGGCGGTGGCACTCTACCTGATTCTCTCGGAAAAGCCCAGCATGAGTTGGCTGCGCAAGATCCCTACGAAGCGTAGCACGACGATTCACAAGGCCAGGGCCATTGTGGATGAGCAAGCTGCTATCATTGTGGAGCGCCTGCGCAACGATATTCTGTCTGAGAACCAGGGTGTGTCGAAGGACAGCTTTGATGATGACACGTCCGCCAGGAACAAGTCGCTTGTGTCGCGCATGATCCGTGCGAACATGGCTACGGACCTCAAGGCGTCGGAGCGCATGTCGAACGAGGAGCTGATGGGTCAGATGACGACGCTGATTATTGCTGGTCATGAGACGACAGCTACGCAGAACAGCTGGGCATTGTGGCTGCTCGCCATGAATCCTGACGTGCAGGAGCGTCTCCGCAAAGAGGTGCAGGAAGCGCATGCTAAGGAGATGGCCGAGCTTGACTCGCTGTCGGAGGAGGAGCGTGAGATTTACAACACGCAGCCGGTGCGTGACATTTACTCGCTGCACTACCTCGACAATGTTGTGAAGGAGTCGATCCGTATGATGCCCTCGATTCCCAGCACGATCCGTGTGGCTCTTAAAGATGATGTGGTGCCGCTTTCGCGCTCGTACAAGCGTGCTGACGGCAAGGGCACGTACAACTCGATTGTGATGCCCAAGGGCCACGAGCTCTTTATTCCTCTCAATGTGATCCAACTCTCGAAGGACCTGTGGGGTGAGGACGCGCAGGACTTTAACCCTGACCGCTGGGACAACCTGCCCCAGAGTGTCATTGACGCCAAGCTGCCGCCGGGTCAGCTGTTTGCCTTCCTCGCTGGTCCTCGCTCGTGTGTCGGCAAGCAGACGGCCATACTTGAGACGCTGGTTTTGTTGGCTCACTTGCTACTTCACTTCCGCTTCGATGTGGTGCCTGACTGGACTCTTGTGCAGCGCCAGCAGATTGTTCGGCGTGCCTTTGTCGAAGGCCAGTGGCCCGAAGGTATCCGTATGCCCCTGATCCTGACGCCACTCAACTAAGCCGCGATCATATAGAATGAATGGGAGGGAAAATTTTGTACAACGCATGTCCATGGATCGATAAGGGGGTATGTACCTACTTGGCGCTAGAGAATCCACCCGTAGACCCGAATCCACCGCTGCCGCGTGTCGTGTCGTCGAGCGAGTCCACTTCCTCGACGTCGGGCGTCGAGATCTTCTCGATGACGAGCTGTGCAATGCGGTCGCCGGCATGGACTGTGGTCAGCGAGGTGGATACGTACACTGGAAATCGTCGGAGCCAAAGTTGAAGAGCACGACGCCCAGCAGGCCGCGGTAGTCTGAGTCGACCACACCGGCGCCGACGTCGATGCCGTGCTTCACGGCCAGGCCACTGCGGGGCGCGACGCGGCCATAGTGTCCCTCAGGCAGGGCCACATGAATACCTGTCTGTACGACGGCGCGGCCGCCCTTGGGGATCACGGCATCTTCACACGCGAAAAGATCGTAGCCTGCTGCCTGTGCACTGCCACGGACAGGCAGCTTGGCGAGGGGGTAGGCGGGGTTGCGCTTCACCAGCAGGCGGATCGACATGATGGCGGAAAGGGATGGAAAGCGTGCGGCGCGACGCGTCGCGCGTCTTCGGCCGATTTACATCGTGCGCCATGCCACCCAGGCAGCGTAGGCCGTTTGCATGGGAGGCGGCAGCAGCGATTCTGGGACGTGGTACACGATCCACGATGCGGACAGCCATGACGTCAGAAACTCGAGCGTATTGTCCACGTCTCGGAGCTGCATCACGAGTAGGACTACTGTGCGCTGCGGCTGACAGAATGCATGCAGTGTGGATAAGAGTGGGCGGTGCAAGGCGGGATTATAGACGCAGTCCAAGCACAGGATGAGGTCGGGATAGGCTCCCTCGTAGGATGAGAGAATATCTGTACGTAGTTGGTTCAGCATGCGGTCTGATGCAGCCTGGACGTGAAGCCAGTCCAGTTCACGTACGGATACTTGAGCGTGTGCATGATCGTAACGGCCGCCACCGACGTTCTTGGTGAGAAGTGGCACGTTTTCCGCGCGGTCTGTGGCGATCCAGCGCATGGGCCGCGCTGACGGATGAAGCCAGCCGGGATCCGTAAAGAGGCAGGCAGGCAGGATACCGGTGCCCGCGCCCAGCTCCAGCACACGGCAGGCGGAGAAGCTCTGTGCGTGAAACAGCGAGGGTCCGGGCCGTGTACCCCAGAGCTGCTGAAGCATATGCTCGGCAAAGAACGTACTGCAGCGCCATGCTACGCTGCCGGTATCACCCGCGCGAGATCGCAGGGCCGTGCAGTTTTGGTGCAGCACGACTTGAATGTCCTCGGGACATGGGCGCTTTGTCTGGCTCGATATACGAAGCGTCACGCGCAGCGTATCGTGTTTGCTATCGACCACGCCCAGTCCCTCGGTATTTGCCCCGCTGCGTACTTGAAGCAGGTACACTTCTTCGTCGGCATCTTCGACACGGTACGCATCGGGGCCCGTCAGCTGAAAGAGCCCTTGCGGTGATAAAGTCATGCGCCTCGCACGGATCTCCAGGGGCGGGCGATACCTTTTACTTAGGGCAGCCATGTGACTGATGAGACTATGGTGCGCGTGCTTTTTCGTGCGCCTGCCTCTCACGATGCGAGCTGAGCGCGGCAGTGAACGAGCCTCTAGTGGCGCGTGGATCGACGACTTGGTAGTCGTGCACGGACAAAGGGTCGTTCCCCTGTAGCGGCTGACCATCCGACTGGAATGTATGGGACCGCCAATCTGCGTCGTCGTCGTCGTCGTCGCCATACTCGCGCATATCCTGCTCGTCCTCGCTCTGTGCCTCATGCGAACGCGCATGTCGCTGGGGCGCCGGTGCCTCTGATCGCATGCGTTTTTGGAATGCGTCGAGACGGGATAGGGTATCATGTTCGTGGCCGCGGTCTTTTTTGTAGGCTTGCAGGAGAGCGGCCAAGGAGCTCACGGAGGACGGAGGGGGAGCCGCGGAAGTCGGTAGGGGCGGTGCTTGGAGCTCTGGCGCAGGCTGTGGCTCAGGCGAGGGCGGTGGCTTGGGCATAGGCTCTGGCTCGGGCCAAAGCGCCGGCTGGGCCGCTGGTGGCGGCTGGGCGGCTGACTTGCTCGGGCGCATGGTTTCTTTGCTGAGGCGCTTATCGTGGAGCAAATCGTGACTGCTCATGGGCTTCTTTTCAGTCACGAGCGGCGCATCTTCTTCATCGCCAAAGCTGAGGAGGGTGGTATTCTTCTTGGGTCGTTTCCGCTGACGCTCCATTGTACCCTGGCGCTGAGCAGCCAGCGTGCGTGCTTCCTGTTGAGCCTGACGCTCGGCAGGCGTGATTCGTGGCACGAGGTCCGTAAAGGGATGGTGGATCACTTCTGCACGCAGGAGCTTGGGTGGGTATACGGGCCTGTCCGGCTCAGTCGCAGATAACTCGACGTCTGCAAGCGACAGCACATTGTAAATGGTAGAGCCACCCACGCATCCAAAGATCGTGTACTTGTTTTGCAGCTCGGGTGTCGCGTCGAGCGTGATAAAAAACTGGCTTTCATTCGTATTGTGTTCGCCGGTATTGGCCATCGCCACGAGGCCACGGCGATGGAATCGGAGGCGCTGGTGGTGCTCGTTTTCGAATGGCGCGCCATAGAACGATTCGCCGCCGTGGCCTGTCCCGGTCGGATCGCCCGTCTGGATAATAAAGCCGGGCACGATGCGGTGCCACACACATTGATCGTAGTACCCCTCGAGGGCGAGTGCGACAAAGTTGCGGCAAGCCTTGGGCGCTTCTCTAGACCACAGCTCGATCTCAATTTCGCCCTTGGGCGTATGTAGCAGCACCTTGCCGTCGGTCGGCGGCTCGGTGACATAGAGGGTCGACATGGCGTCCAGGCAACCTCCACTACCTCAACTAACAACGAGAGACAGGCGCCAAGCTCAGCTTGGCGCGAGGGGGGTCGAGGGCATGGGTCGCTCGCTGGCGATACTCGTGCCTTTGTGCGCATCGTCGGCGCGCTGTACATGGTGACGTGGGTCGTATAGCGGCGCATCCGATGACCGCTGGTAGTGACCGCGGCGTGGCTGCGGCTCGGGCGGCGATTGTAGCGACATGGACTGGATGCGCTCAGGCAGGGCTGAGGGGGGATTCTCGTCGGCGTAATCATTCACCACGAGATACTCAGGGTGTGTGAACAGGTGCTGGCATTCTTGCAGCAGGGTGAGAACCAATTCCATCGGCAGATCCAGCGTCGCGCTGAACACGATGCTCAGATTCTGGAGCGTCATTTTGTTGGCGTGCTCGAATGAGTAGACGTTGTGCAGATGTTTGCAGAGCACACACAGCACGGCGTAGTTCTCGGGTGGGAGGGAGTCGAGCACACTCGTCAGTGCACACAGGCGGCCGTCTTGGCTGTCAGATTGGAGCGCGAGCATGGCGTCAGGCAGTGTGTCGGCACACAGATTCTCGGGCAGGGCACGAAAGTACATTTTGAGCAGGCCAGCGACCGTATGAGCGTCCAAGCCGCCTGTGGATTGTGTCTCGACGAGATCCACGTCGCCTGACGCGGTGAACCTGTCCTGCAGCGACTTGATGGCACTCGTGCTGCCATTGACGCGATACAGACCCTCTTCGGATGCCACGAATGGCTGGTCGAGGAACTCGATGCACCGCTTGACGACGACAGGCACAGGACTAGGCGCACTGTCCATCGGCATGCCTGTGTGCTTTACCGCCTCAGCGAGCGGCATGCCGAACACGCTCTGGGAGGTGGGCGCATCCTCGGACGAGCCGAGCGGCAGGATGCCGAACAAGAAGCGGCGCTTGTCTGGCTGGAGTGCGGTAGATGGGGGCTCTGTGCCATACCAAAAGCGGCTGAGGAGGGATGAGCGTCCTTGGTCGCTGGTGGGCGACACGGATGCGGTCGGGCGGTCGAGACGCGGCGGCGACGGAAAGGTGCCTTCGTCCGTGTCTTTGGGCGTGTAGAATAGCTCCGTTTCGTGCGCCGAGTCGGGTGAACGATCTTCGCTCTCGCGGAGAAGGGCGCTCATCCACTCGCTGTGGTGCCGCGACGACTCGGTGGCAAGCTTGACGGGGGCCGACGATGGCTGCTGCGCCCGCTGCAGCACAATGAGGGTGGTGCGAGCATTTGGGTCCGGTGAGTGCAGGGGCACTTCATACTGGCGCCCGATGCGGGTGCGGCGCAGGTCAAAGACGATGGGCTGATGATGCGATGACGGGTCGTGGATGGTGAGGACGTGGTGGTAGAGGGCACAATGGCAAAAGAGCCATACATCGCTCGTCAGGCGAAGCAGGTCATCTTGCAGCAGACAGGTGCCGTAGACGGGATCGACGTCGGGCTCCATGGCCGCGTGAGCGGCGAAGCACTGAGAGAGAAGATCGTCCGGCGCCGAGGGCGCGAGTTGCAGGGAGCGCAGGTACGTCGCGACGGCCTTGTTCCGATCGGACAGGTGTGAGGGAGTGTACGGCGCCTCGAAGAGGGAGCGATCCGGCAGAGCGAGAGGAGGAGCATGCGTTCGTAGCAGGAGGCGCTCATGCAGAGCGACGAGATCCGACCATGTCATGACCGCGCGCACCGTTCGACAGCGGCGGCGCACATCAGGCTGCGGCAGAAGTTTGACGCGAAAGCCAACGGCATCCGGTCCCTGGAGAGAGCGCACGACGGAGCCATAGACGTGCACCTCGGCCTGGGCCAGGGGCACCATGTCAGGGTGCGGTGAGATGTCGTCGAGAGGCGTCGTCGGCCGGGAACTTGGCTTGCGCGGCTGGGGGCGGGCCACGGTAGGCGACCGCGAGCTGAGGCGGGGTGACACCGCCTGTCGCGACACGATACGCTGCGACGGTGAGTCGGGGATGCGCTGGGACATGGACGGGGCACTCGACTTGCGCCATATGCGCGGCGAATGGTGGTGCACCGGCGTACCAAAGTGGACGGGCGTGCCCTCGCGTTTGGGCGACACGGTGTGCATGGTCTCGACAATGTTGGGCACGTCCACGGAGGCCTCGGCAGGGTGTGCCGCCGCCTTGTTAGACTCATTGCGCAGACCGCGGATGCTGCGTCGGCGCAGATTGCGGATTCGGCCCGTGAGGGACGTCGCAGGCGACATGTCGACGCCAAGTCCAATAGGCTCGCTGTGTTCCAGCCCAGGGACGAGCGAGGCGAGATGGGTATATTCGCTCACCAGGTGGTTGTACTGATGAAGCAGATAGACGAGGGCGGCATGGGCGTCACTCGTTTGGGCCTCCGAGAACAGCTCAGGCAGCGTCATGGCCTGCGGAGATAGCTGCCGCGCATCATCTCTCCGGCCACCTTGGTCTTCGGAGGGATGATGCTGGTGCTGCTTCGGGTGCATGCCAGCTGCCAGAGAGCCGCTGGCCGGGGAGACGAGGACGGAGCTCTGTTCGAGTCGCACGTGATGCAAATGGAGCCGCGCACGGTCCGGCCGAGATCGGCCTGGCGTCCAGGCCTTGTAAACGACATGGCAGCGGAGCACGAGAGCCCGGCAGTGGCGCCGCGTGCATCGAAGCGTGGGCTGGACGACGCGGCGCCCGTCCAGGATGACCCCGCCAAGAGACAGAGGGGGGCTGCTGGGGTGAGTGAGGCGTCGACCAAGGTCGAAGGTTCTGGCGACGCGTCTGCCGAAGAGGCGCCGGAAAAGCAGGCTTCTGCGGATGCGTCTGCCCAAGAATCGCCGGAAAAGCAGGCTTCAACGGACGCTTCCGCCAAAGAGGCGCCAGAAAAGCAGGCTTCTGCGGATGCGTCTGCCCAAGAGACGCCTGACAAGCAGGCTTCAACGGGTGCGTCTGCCCAAGAGACGCCTGACAAACAGGCTTCTGCGGACGCTTCCGCGACATCAGATGCCTCGCCTCCTGCTGCTGTGCCCAATCAAAAAAGGGACGACAAACCTTCGACCACCGAGCATCCAGCTCCTAGCGACGAGACCAAGTCGAAGGGCCCGGCGCTGGGCTTCGGTGCCTTTGCCTCGCGGTCCGCCCCCTTCCAGTCGGCAACGGCACTGACAGCCAAGGCTGACGCGGCATCCGACCGAAAGGAAAAGGACTGGGCCACGGACAAGGCTGCCGCCCCCATCAAGAACGATGGCGATAATGTCGTGCGCATGAAGGAAGTGCCCAAGCCTGATGTCGAGCTGACGACGGGCGAAGAAGAGGAAGAGACGGTGGCTTCGGCTCGAGCCAAGCTGTACTCGCTCGCAGAGAACCAGGTGTGGAAGGAGCGTGGCACGGGTGCCATCAAGATCAACGTACATAGGCCCAGCGCCTCGGCCCGTCTGGTGATGCGTCTCGATGCCGTGCTCAAACTCATTCTGAACGTCAAGCTGTTCCCCGGCATGCAATGCCACCTCGATCAGGAGCGGTTCCTTCGTGTCGTGGCCATGGAGTCGGACGGTCTCACGCACTTCCTGCTCAAGTTCGGCAATGCGGCCGATGCACACACCTTCCTTTCGCATCTCCAGGAACACATACCCGCAAGCTCATAGTCCGTATTCCAGGGTATCTATCTGCTGCTACTCAGACGAAGCCGAGCGGCGTGCCAGACTCTCGCGGTTCAGGCGTTCCATGCGCTCCGAGTCGCGCTGCTCACGCTGCTCGCGATCGGCCTGGACTTGTTCGCCCTCCTCTTCTTCGTCCTGTGGCTCCTGGCGGCTGCTCAGCTTTTCCACGGCCGCCTGGTCGAGACGCATGTGCCGCTTGCGCACATTGTTGACCACATCTGCCTTGCCTCGAGGCAGGCGCGGCAGTTGCAGCTTGTTGTGACACACCATGACTGGTACCGAACACTTTTGCACGAGGTAATGGCTCATGCTGCCGAGCATGCCGCGTATGCCATCCACGCCGCGACTCCCAACAATCACCATCGTCGGCGAATAAAAGTCGGCAATGTCAAGCAGCATGTGGCGCGCATTCGTCGAGTGCACAGCCTGGCAGGCAATGCGCACGCCGAGCTGCGTGCGCTGCAGAAGCACAAAGACCTGGTGGCACAAAAAGATGGCCATATCCTGCAAGGCTCGGCTCCGAGGCGAGAGGTTCGGGGGAGCGGTGTCGTCCGTGTACTGCTCAGCCTTGGCGTCCGCGTCCATCACCGACACGACCAGCATCTCGTCGCCATCACGCAAGACGGTGCCTGTGGCCCAATTGATGGCATATTGTGATCCCTCGCTGCTGTCACTCGCGACAATGTACCGCTTAGGCCGCTTGGATTGCCGCGCACATCCCTCGTAGTCGCCATACGTCATGCGCACCGTGCACTGATGCGGCTCAAGCACCGGGCCATGCGTCACGAGCGGGGGGCGTCCAGGCTGCGTCGCCGGCAGGCCGTTTTTTATCAGTAGCGTGCGCTGCTCCATCAGTTCCTTTTCGCTGCGCGCATACACAATGTTCGGCGCTGTCTGGAACTCGTCTGCAGCAGGGTCGAGCAAGTCCTCGTCTTCATAGTTCGTGATGTGGTACTGGCTCGGTGCGCCATACAACATTTGGGCGTTGGCCCTCGTATTTTGAATCGTCGAGTCGTCGAACAGAATTTCATCCCCCTCCGTATCCTCAGGATCGTTGCTAAACATGACCGATTCATCGTCCGACGAAAGCACACTCTCGTCGTCGTCCGCATTCACCACGACGTGCACGCTACTGTCGTCGTCCGCATTGGTGTCGACGAGCGACCGACGGCTCACCGAGTGACGACCACCAAGGCCCAGTCTACTGAACGAGCCAACGCGGAGATGATGACCGCGGCGGCCATGGATGCTGGTATCGTCGGCATCCGAGGCATGGAACGACATGGCCCCCGACAGGATGCAAGAGGCGCGGCCCGAAACGAGAGGGCGTGTCTTATGGTCTATGATTTTATTGGCTAGCTGCTTCGGGGGTCTCGTTCGCGCTCCACACCCTCGCCTGGGCACTCCATGGGCCGTGGCCAAAGGCCACGTCCAGGGCGGCCCACACATTCGTCACATAGTGCACTTCAAGGTCGTCGAGCACCGATTTGGGTACGTCAGCCTCGACACTGGGGCGGTTGTGAGCCGGCAAAATCACGGTCGTTATGCCGGCACGATGCGCTGCTAGGAGCTTCTCCTTGAGGCCACCCACAGGTAAAACCATACCACGCAGCGACACTTCGCCCGTCATCGCCAGCTTGGTGGGCAGGGAACGATCGGTCAGTAGACTGATGAGACTCACAGCAAACGCCACACCTGCCGATGGTCCCTCCTTGCCAATCGCGCCCTCTGGCATGTGCAAGTGCACGTCGCGGTGATCCAGCAGCGTGTCGCCCGGCTCTTTCGTCAGACCAAGCTCATACGCATGCGACTTGACCCACGAAAGGGCAATAGATGCGCTCTCTTTGATAACGTCACCGAGTTTGCCTGTGAGATGCAGGTTGCCCTTGCCAGGCATGAGCGTCGTCTCAATCGGCATCAACGACCCAGATCCATTGCCCAGGTATCCCAAACCTAAAGCGACGCCCGCAGGCATCGTGTGTGTATACATGCGATCCTTGTGGTATATGGGGGGACCGAGGTAGTCTCGCAGCTGCTCTTCATTAATGACCACGGACACATTGGGCGGTACAGCCATAGGTGAGCGCTCCTGCTTGGTAACTTGAATGCTCTCGTTCTTCGCTGACGTCGGCAAGGGCTTCGTCTCAGATTCACTGCTTGGCTCTGGGAAGACCTCCTCGCCGTGTTCTTTCACGATGTCAAAGGCCACCTTGCGGTATACCTTTTCCAAGAGCTTCCGAAGGCCACGCACACCGCTCTCGCGTGCATACCGCCGAATGATAAAGTCGATCGACTCATCAGGCAGCGATACGTCGGCCTCCTTCAGTCCTGACGCTTCCTTGGCCTGCGGTGCCAAGTAACCACGTGCAATGTGCCGCTTCTCCTCGGCCGTATACGATGACACCTCAATCACCTCCATACGGTCGAGCAGCGGCTGGGGAATCGTGCCCAACGTGTTGGCCGTGCACACAAATAGCACACGGGATAGGTCGACAGGCACGTCCATATAGTGATCCATGAATGAACTGTTCTGCTCGGGATCCAGCATTTCGAGCAGCGCTGACGATGGATCGCCATTGTAGCCACGGCCCAACTTGTCCACTTCATCAATCAGAATGAGCGGATTTTCCGTGCCGACCTTCTTGAGTGCCTGGATCGCCTTGCCTGGCATGGCGCCGACGTACGTCCGGCGATGTCCTTTAATTTCAGCGACGTCACTTAAGCCGCCGACACTAAAGCGGTAGAATTGCCGATCCAGGGCGCGGGCAATAGACTTGCCGATCGACGTCTTACCCACACCGGGCGGACCGACCAGACAAATAATCTTGCCCTCGACTGTGCCGCGCAATTTTCCAACGGCAAGGAACTCGAGGATACGGTCCTTGACGTCTTTAAGGCCAAAGTGGTCTTCGTCAAGCACGTCCCTCGCGCGTGAAATGGCATAATTGTCAGGTGAGTGCACACCCCATGGGATGCTCGTGAGCCATTCGAGATAGCCACGCGTGACGTTGAATTCACTTGCAGCCTGCTCGAGTGTCTGGAGCTTGGCAAGCTCCTCATCAAATACGGTGCGCACAGCCTCAGGCATGTTCAGTTTAGAGGCCTTTTCCTTGAACTTCTCGATAAGCTTGTCTTTGCCATCAGATTCAATACCGAGCTCCTTTTTGATGCCCTTCATCTGTTCCATCAGGTAGTACTCACGCTGGCGCTTCTGGATCTTGTTTTCAACGTCCTTGCTGATCTTGCTTTGTAACTGAGCATTAACTAGTTCCTTCTTGAGTACGAGGAGGGCTTTTTGCAGCCGATCTTCGATATTCATCGACTCTAGTACACCCTGCAATTCTTCCGTGTCGCTGCTGGACACGGCCGCAGCAAAGTCAGCTAGTTTCTCAGGTTCTTCAAACACATTGCCAGCACCCTGCGAAATGCTAAAGTTCGCGATTTGATCACGGAAGAGAGGATTCAAGTTAGCAATGTCCTTGAAAACACTAATGAGTTCTGACATGACCGCACGCGTGTACTGGCTTGGCTTGCGATCGTAAGGTTCCATTTGAAGATTTGTGACATTGACAAGTGAGACCTCGTACTGATGCAAAAAGGCGGTTTGAAAAGGTGGGCTGTGAGATGGTATGCTGGATATATCGTCCGACTCGCCTTTTATGCTTTCTTGCTCTGTAATGGCTTTCGGTGCCTCGGGTGGCTGAGAGGGCACGGGCTGATCCTTTGGCATGGGCGTAATGAGTTCATCGATGACGATACGTCGGTGCGGGTACAAGACAGCCGTGATACCCTCTTCGGAATCATCGGTCTTCGACCCTGAGTGTGCAGGGAAAATGCTGGTGATTTGAGCAAAGACACCGACGCGGTGCACGCGGTCCATGCTGACGATCACGTCGGAGTCTTCTTCCTCATCTTTTAGCAAAAATGCTCCGACGTATGGCTGGCCACGTTTCATAGCATCCTTGATGGCAGCGCACACATGCGGGTTTCTGATAACCACAGCCTTGTAAAATCCAGGGAATAGAGGCCGACGCGTGATGGGTAGTGCTAGGACCTGTGGGTACACGGAGGGGACGGAATTGCGAGAGAGTAGCAAGGAGCCTTTTCCCTCTCCTTTCGAGTCATCATCGTGGTTGTTGTTGTTGTTATCTCCATCATGGCCTGATGAACCCGATGCGCTGCTTCCCTCGCCCTCGTCGCCGCCCTGGGATGCAGGCGCCTGATCGTTCTGTGCAGGATCGGCATCGCCACGGTCTGACGCTTTCACACTAGTCGGCCTTTTTTCGTCATCCTCACGCACAATGACGACACGCGGTGTGGGATTCTTGCTCCTAGGCAACATGCACTGTGTGCTTGTGTTCATGTGTGCCACGGGCGTCATGATTTGTGTGGCGTGCAAATGGGTAGCACGAGCACCATATGATATTTTGCCTACAGGTGCACATCTCGTGATGCGCGCACCAGTGGCGGTGGTCCACACACGCCGAATAGATTGTCGTGTCGGCATCATCGTCAGTGGCAAAAAGCGTTGGGCGTTCGTCCAGTCGATGACATGCGTGCGTCATCGATCTCTGCCACGTGGCTTTATGACAGGAACTGCGCGTTGCTTCTCGGTCATCAAGACGCGTGCGCGTTGCTCCACGAACACGTCGACGTTTCCGACGGGCATGTCGATGGCAGATGACGCGTCGAATAAGCGACGTAAGATCCATGCACAGCCTGGTTCATTCACTGATACGCTAGCAAATCTAGATGATGCACAGACCGGTACGTTCTGCGGCGCTCATGACATCGTAGATCCCAGCGAGACGTGGGAACGGCCGCCACTTGCCCCACTGGACGCTGCTCAGCACAGCGTGGTGTTCCAGCAAATTGATGTGGAAGAGTGCCAGCTATCTCATGCGGTACCAGAGATTCGTATGTATGGAGCAACGCAGGAAGGGCACCCCGTCTTGGTGCATGTGCACGGATTTCTCCCCTACTTTTACGTACACGCGCCCCGTGGCTTTTTCGCATCTACGTGTGCGGACCTGAAGAATTCTGTCAATGCGTCGTTTGGAATGAATGCAGTGGCAGATGTGGCGCTTGAAAGCAAAAAGAATCTGATGCAGTACACGGGCCCTGAAAGCATTGCCTTTCTGAAAATCACGGTGAGCGATCTGCGTTCCTTGCCACGTGTGCGAGGCGCATTTGAGCGCGGCGAGATTTCGTTTCGTGATTTGTTTGTCGCTGGTGAGCCGAATGTATCGTTTGACAATGTGGCCTATACGCTCCGCTTCATGATTGATCACCAGGTGGTGGGTATGAACTGGATTGAGATCCCTGCTGGCCGATATACCCTTCGTGCGCCGAACGAGCGTATTTCTCGGTGTCAAATTGAGCTCGACTGTGGGCCGGATGCGATCGTGTCGCATGCGCCCCATGACGAGTGGCTCAAGATGGCGCCGCTGCGTACGCTTAGCTTCGATATCGAGTGCGCGGGTCGGAAGGGTGTGTTTCCTGACCCGAACATGGACCCTGTCATTCAGATTGCGAATATGGTAACGCGGCAGGGCGAGTCGGCGCCCTTTGTAAAGAACATTTTCACGCTCGGTTCGTGTTCGCACATTGTGGGATGCCATGTGATGTCGTTTGACACTGAAGTCGAGCTTCTCGAGGCGTGGTCCGACTTTGTGCAGCGTGTGGATCCTGATGTGGTCATTGGGTATAACATTTCCAACTTTGATTTCCCCTACCTGCTGGACCGAGCCAAGGCTCTGAAAGTGACCTCGTTCCCATTTTTGGGACGTGAAAAAAATGCGCGCAGCGAGGCCAAAGACACACACTTCTCGTCCAAGGCGTACGGAACGCGCGACTCGAAGCACACAGAATTGCAGGGCCGTATCCAGCTGGATATGCTGCAAGTTATGCAGCGAGATTACAAGTTGCGCAGCTATTCGCTGAATTCTGTGTCGTTCGAGTTTCTGAAGGAACAGAAGGAAGATGTCCATCACTCGCTCATCACCGAGCTGCAGAATGCCGGGCCCGAGACTCGACGCCGGTTGGCCGTGTACTGTCTGAAGGATGCCTATTTGCCGCAGCGATTGATGGACAAGCTCATGTGTCTGATCAATTATACAGAAATGGCGCGTGTCACGGGAGTGCCGTTCAACTACCTCCTGAGTCGTGGTCAGCAAATCAAGGTGATATCGCAGCTATTCCGCAAGGCGCGTGAAGATGGATACTTGATTCCCGCGTACAAAAATGAGGGCAGCGATGACCAATATGAGGGTGCAACGGTGCTAGATCCTAAGCAGGGCTACTATGACAAGCCCATTGCCACGCTGGATTTTGCGTCGCTGTATCCGTCCATTATGATGGCGCACAATTTGTGCTATACGACGCTGATCGACAAGCGCACCATTGAGCGGCTCGCGCTGGTCGAAGGGCAGGACTATGTCGTGACGCCGAACAAGAACTATTTCGTCACGACCTCGCGTCGAAAGGGACTGTTGCCCGATGTATTGGAGCATTTGCTGGCAGCGCGCAAGGCGGCCAAGGCCGATCTTAAGAAGGAGACAGACCCGCTGCGGCGTGCGGTGCTGGATGGTCGTCAGCTTGCGCTGAAGGTGAGTGCAAATTCCGTGTACGGTTTTACAGGCGCGACGGTCGGTCGTTTGCCATGCCTGGAGATTTCCATGAGTGTCACAGCGTATGGCCGTCAGATGATTGAGGAGACCAAGCGCCAAGTCGAGGCGCGGTACACGATCAAGAACGGCTACGCCCATGATGCAGTCGTTATTTACGGTGATACAGACTCGGTGATGGTCAAGTTTGGCGTGAGTCACGTCGAGGAGGCCATGGCACTTGGTGCGGAGGCGGCCGAGTATGTGAGCCAGACGTTTGTCAAGCCGATTCGACTCGAGTTCGAAAAGGTCTACTTTCCCTACTTGTTGATCAACAAGAAGCGCTATGCTGGTTTGTACTGGACGCGTCCAGAGACGCACGATAAGATGGACACCAAGGGTATCGAGACGGTGCGTCGTGATAACTGCCGACTCGTGCGCACGGTGATAGAGACGTGTTTGCGCAAGATGCTGATTGACCGGGACGTGCGTGGGGCGGAAGACTATGCCAAGCAGGTGATTGCCGACCTGCTGCAGAACAAGATTGACATGTCGCAGCTGGTGATTTCCAAGGCGCTTGCCAAGGCAGACTATGCGGCAAAGCAAGCGCACGTCGAGCTGGCTGAGCGTATGCGCAAGCGCGACGCAGGCTCGGCGCCCGCGTTGGGCGACCGTGTGGCGTATGTGATTGTCAAGGGGACGAAGGGCAGTGCCGCGTATGAAAAGTCCGAGGATCCGCTGTATGCGCTGGAGCACAATATTCCGATCGACACGCGCTACTATCTTGACAACCAGCTGTCGAAGCCGCTTTTGCGTATCTTTGAGCCGATTCTTGGCGAGCGGGCCAATAGCCTGTTGAGTGGCGAGCATACCCGCGTTCTCCAAGTCGCGACGTCGAATGTGGGTGCGCTCATGAAGTTTGCGGTCAAGACGGTGCAGTGCCTAGGGTGCCGTACGCCGCTCAAGGATCAGCGTGCGGCCGTGTGCTCGAACTGCAAGCCGCGTGAGACGGAGCTGTACTTTGACAAGGTGCGGCGTGTGAGTGAGGCGGAGATGGAGTTCAATCGGCTGTGGACGTGCTGCCAACGGTGTCAAGGCTCGCTGGCGAATGACGTCTTGTGCTCGAACCAGGACTGCCCGATTTTCTTTAAGCGGAAGCGGGCGCAGATGGATGCGGAGGATGCGAATCATGTCGTGCAGCGCTTTGATCTATCGTGGTAACTATGTGCGCCGCTTCTTGGCCATGCGCTCGTGAGCGCGCTGGATGATGGCGTCGTCTTGAGCGTTGTCAAAGACGGCGTCATCGGGCTCCTGTGCCATGCGCCGCTTGTCGCCCTTGTTGATGGGTTCGATCTTGAGTTTGCACACGAAGAAGCCGTCCATATTGTGTACGTGAGGGAAGATGCGGCGGCACAGCGTCATGCGCTCGTCGAACGTGCGGCTGCGGAAGCGTTTCAGGCCGTCGCGGCCAAAGTCGATGCCGGTCGGTACGATGCGTACGTTCGGGCGTTTGCGCAGCGCATACTCGACGACTTCTTCGTTCTCTTCGACCATGACGGAGCATGTACTGTATACGACATAGCCGCCCGTCTCCGACTTGGGGTTGACGCTGTCGATGGCGCACAGAATGAGCTGTTTTTGCAGTTGTGTGAGCAAGATCAGGTCGCGCTTGGACTTGTTCGTCTTGACACTCGCGTCCTTGCTAATGACGCCGGTACCCGAGCAAGGGGAGTCGAGCATGACGCGGTCGAAGCCGCCCAGGACCTTGGGGAACTGCCTGCCGTCGTAGTTGCACACGACAATGTTGCGGCAGCCCATGCGGTGGACGTTGGCCGTCAGACTCTTGATACGTGCCTTGTTGCTGTCGTTCGCAAAGATGCAGCCGGTGTTTTGCATGAGGGCGGAGAGGTACGTCACTTTGCCGCCCGGTGCACTTGCCATGTCGAGGATGCGCTCGTGGGGCTGTGGCGCCAGCGCCATGCACGGCAGGAAGGATGAGACGGCCTGCAGCATGTAATCGCCCACGAGATACTCGGGCGTCGCGCCGATTGGCACGGCGCTCTCGAACACTTGCAGGCCGACCTTGCTCCACGGGCCCACGGGCTCGAGACTCACGCCGCGATTGATCAGCTTCTGTGCCAGGTCGCGGCGTCGTGTGCGCAGTGTATTGGCGCGGATCGTGACGGGCCGAGGCACTTCGTTGGCCTCGAAAAAGGCGATGGCCTCTTCCGGCGAAAACAGGTCCAGGACTTTCTCGGCCAGAAACTCATTGTATCCATAGTATGTCTGTACATCCTTGCACAGCCGATCCATATAATCTGCGCGCGACCTGTCTGGCTCGGCGAGGGCGGCAAAGTTGGACAGGACACGCACCACTTCTTGGATGCGCATGTGCACGAGTTGCAGGTTCAGAGGTTGGCGCTGCTCTTCTTCCTCTTCTTCGACGGTGGGCAGGAGGAACTGATTGGCCTCATCGTCCTCCGAGTCCTTGCCCTCCGAGAGATCATCGTCCTCGAGGTCCTCGCCTTCCGAGTCCTCGCCCTCCAAGGGATCATCGTCCTCGAGGTCCTCGTTTTCGGCCTCCTCCTCTAGGTCCTCATCTTTGCCCTCCTCTTCTAGGTCCTCGTCTTCGCCCTCCTCTTCTAGGTCCTCGTCTTCGCCCTCCTCTTCTAGGTCCTCGTTTTCGGCCTCCTCTTCTAGGTCCTTATCTTCGCCCTCCTCTTCTAGGTCCTCATCTTCGCCCTCCTCCTCTAGGTCCTCGTTTTCGGCCTCCTCTTCCAGGTCCTCATCTTCGCCCTCCTCCTCTTGGTCTGGTGCGTCGTCCGAGCCTTCGTCGACCGAGTATCCTGAGCTCTTGAGCAGCAGCTCGAGGCGCTCCACTTCCGCGAGCACCTTTTTCTTCTGACGCTCGGTCAGCTTCTTGTCCTTGGGAAGACCAAGCGACTCGAGGATCTGATCGGCGCTCAAGTCGGGGAGAGCGTCAGCGGGCGTGCCTGTTCGAGGCGCCGCCTTGGCTCGCTGGGTCCCTGCCTGACCAGCGGGCTCCTTGCCTCGCGGGCCAGGTGCGTGTGCGGCGCCCGTCTCGCGCTTCGAGGGTGCCTTGGGCGGCTGCTCCCTGGCGCGCTTGGGCTCAGGCAGCGGCGGGGGCGGGGGCTGCTTGCTCTTGGCGCGACGTCCCATCCGTCGTTGGCGTCGTGAGGGACGCCCGCGGGGCCCAGGCGGTGGAAAAAAAAGCGAGGTGGATGTATCACGTGATGAGCAAGACACGCGAGCGAGCGTACGAACCACTATGGCGGCGCGGGGGTATGGGGCCTGATGAGGAACGCAGCCGAGTCGCCGGACATGAGGATCTCGTGCCGGCTCGATAGGAGCGAATCGATGAGGGGCGTCTGTACATGGGAGGGCGGCGCGGCGGCTGGGGCATGCGCGAACGGCGTGGCGGGCATCGAGGGCGATGCGTAGGGGCTGGGCGACGCAGTCCATGGGCCAGGCGGGCGCGCGGCGACGAACGAGGGCGGTGAGCTCGCAAACGTCGAGGGCCCGCATGCATCGATTGATGCGGCGGCGTACGGCGCGGTGGGTGGTGTGCCCGGTGCCGTCCAGGTGGGGAGCGTGCGGGCCTTGTGGGCGCGTGCATGATGCAGGCGGGACAGGGACGAGAGGGTCGAGGCGGCCGAGTCGGAGAAGAGGCAGCGTACCTGGTAGCCGGTGATGACCTGGTGCAGGGCGCCCGTCTCGACGTGGCGCACCTCGACGAACTGGGGATCGAAGGCGAGGACGTAGGGGTAGTGCAGGGCGAAGGCGGAGGGCGTGCCTTCCCAGCGGAGGAGCCACGAGGCCCTGGCGCGCCAGCCATTCTTGTTGACGTAGAAGGCGAACTCGTTGTAGCACAGGAGGAACTCGCCATCGATGCGGAAGATGGCGATAGGCTGGAGGTTTTCCTGGCGCTGCACGAACTCGAGCGACGCGTCGGCGGGGTCCAAGAGGCCCTGGGTATCGAGGGTTTCGAGGTCGACGATCTCGAATCCCTTGATGGTGCCGATGCACAGCTTGGACTTGAGGAAGTGGATCGAGCTGGACTCGGTGGGGATGTAGAATTCCTTGAACACGCGCAGCGTGTCCTGGCCGCTGGGCAGCATCTTGCCGAACGTCGGGTGCTTTTTGGCACGGGCGTGCACGTCGATGGGCTCGAGCGTCTTGATGGTCGAGGAGGCCGCGCCGGACTTGACGACACACACGAGCGTGCGGCCGAGGCACATGCCTGCGCGGAAGAAGGACGTGTGGCTCGCGATGCGGCGGCCGTGGCGCATCGAGGCGCCGGGATCGCTCGGATCGAGCGCATCGAGCGTGAATGTGTACACGACATGCTCGGCGAGCACGAGGAGGATCTGGAACTCCTCGAGCACGTCCATCTGCAGGACATGGCGCAGGGGGAGCACGCGCGTCGGCGAGCGGCTGCGATCACGCAGGTCCTGCACGTACACGCCGTCGGGGAAGCCGAGGAACACCTGGCGCCCGCCATCGAAGGGCACCGCGCAGGTGACGACGACGGGCGCGCCGCGGGGCGCCACGGGGACCAGGTCAAAGACGCAGCTCTGCTGGCGGAGGCGGTGCTGGCCGCGTTCAATGTGCTCGATCCATTTGTCGCGGCTGGCGAGGGTGCTGGCCCAGAGCGTGAGGGCGTAGCCCTGCTTGCCGAGGTACGTAAAGGTAAGCGCGTAGCCTGACTTGGCGTCTTGTCGGAGGGGCGGCGAGCCGACGCCGGGGGCGAGGCAGGTGCGGTGGCCGAACGACGAGCGCGAGAGCACCGCGCGTGTGCGGGGGCCTTTGCTCGTCGCGACGTCCTCGTACATGGTGACTTGCAGGAGCTCGAGGGGGATGGGCCGGCGGTACACCTTGTAGACTTCGTTCTTGTGGACGACCTTGATTTTGACCATGAGCAGGGCGTGATCAAAGAGGTACAGCTGGATCTCGGAGCTGTCGGACTGCGCGCTGCGCTTCTTGAGGGCGCTCTTGAACACGAGTTCGCGCCTCGCGTCGCCGAGCTTCAAATCGACGAGCTCGCCCGGCTTGAACTGGAGCTGCTGACTCAGGAAGCCGAGCTGCAGGCGGTTCTCGCTGCGGCCCGTCTCGTCGTTCATGAGGCTGAGCAGGCGCTTGATCTGGAGTATGACCTTGGGCAGGATGATCCTGTCCATGTTGTCGTCGGCCGTGTACTTGAGCATCTGCTCGAACAGGAGCGGGTATCGGGCGAGGCGCGCCGTCGGCTTGGTGAGGAAGCCATTCACCGGCAGCTTCCGCGACACGGCCTTGCGCTCCGTGTCCTCGACAAACATGGCAAACACCGGGTTGATCGCGCGCTCCTCTTCGAGACGCAGTCGCGCCGCTGCCTGGTGCGCACCATAGTACACGTACGGCTCAAAGTCCGGCACGACCTCCGCGTACATGTCGCCAATGTGCTCGACCACGGAGCGGTGCCGCTGCCGGCGCGTCAGCATATCGACGAGCCGTGCGTTCACGGCGAGTATGTCGAGCAGGTTGCGGAACACTGCGCGCACGAACTCGGCGCGGCGCGCCTCGGGCAGAATGTGCTGCGTGCTCAGCGGCGTGAGCCAAAGGTCGCGGAGGTACTCGAGGTCCTGGACGTAGGCGCGCTCCGTCGAGATGATCTCAAAGATGACCTCCTGCCGCTTGCGCTCCGACGGCGACACGCTCTCGTAGACGTCGCTCGACACCGACTCGGCCCACAGCTGCGACGAAATGTCCACGAGGCTCTCGTGGCTATCGTGGTGCTGCAGCGACGGGTGCACGACCAGCTGCGACTGCCGCTCCAGGCGGTACGGACAGGTGATGCTGTAGCACCGCTGGTCGCGCGTGCACGTCGGGCTGTAGCAGCCGGTCAGCAGGGTGAATACGCCCGTCGGGTACGCCACGCGTGCATCGTGCAGCGCACCGTCGGCGCCGAGCATGCTGAGCGTCGGCTGGTGTGTCGAGCTGAAGGAGCCACGCGGGTGTGGGCGGTCGTGCGTAAACTCGTACAGCTCGTGCTCAGAGTCGCGCAGCCGGTGCGTGTACGCGGCGTGGTGCAGAAAGTGCTGCGCATCCAGCGCGCGGCCGAGGAGCAGCACCATGTTGCGGTCCGAGACGCGCGTCAGCTCCACGAGGCGGTCGACGGCTTCCTTGCCGTCGAAGCGCGGGCGCAGCACCGCTTCCAAGGCCCGCGCGACTTGCGAGAGGAGCGCCGGATGCACCTGGCTCGGCACCGCGCGCCACGCCTCGGGGCGCGCGAGGGGCGCCGTCGTGCGCGATGACCGCGTGGGCGACATGGGCTGGGTGAGCGCGGCCACCGACTCGATGGCCGGGGCCGACGTCGATGCCAGCGATGGCTGCCGCCTCATGCTCACGATACTCGGCACGGTGCGCAGGTCAGGCGGACGGTGACGCTCCTCGTCGAACGACTCGGTGCTTTCCATCGACGCACGCGGCGCATATCGCATCGGTGGGCGGCAGTCGTGGCTTGGGTATACGTGGGTCGCCACACTCGTCGACAGGGTCCGAGTGGGCCATGGCGCCGACCTGGCCGAGGCGTGAGGCGGCGGAGACTCGATCGACACGGCGCTCATGCCCGACGCGAGCGAAGCGTCTGCGGCAGGATACGCGTGTGGCGCTGGTGGCGCCGTGTAGTGGGCGGCAGAGGACGACGGAGCGCACGCTGCCTGCCACGGCAGATCCGTCGTAGACGACGTCGGAGAGACGGCCGTGTACACATACGTCGGGGGGTACGCAGGCGCATGGGAGAGCGCCGTCCGCGCCGAGGGTTGGGAGAAGGACGCACTGCGTTCCGGCGGGACCCCTGACGGCATGCGGGGCCCAAAGATGCTTTCAAACGCCGCCGCACGCTTATCCGCCGTCGGCGGCTCACCACGTCTTCGTGAGGGCATGGTAGGACGGCGAGGGATGTACGCACACAATCACAGTAGCACCGCCAAGCAGATGCACGTAGACCGCAGCGTCAGCAGACGTACGAGCGACACTCCACACCCAGCAAGCGGGCGTGACGACGTGAAGGAGAAAAATCCCAGGGCAGCGGCGATTCGGGCGACGCTCCACGAGCCACGAGGCTCGGTCGTGCGATCGATCCCACCTCCACATACAGCAGCCCGGGGCCTGTCCCCGACCACCATCGCTTCGGCTGGACGCGGCGCGCCGCGTTCGAGGCGGCAGGACGCAGAGCCACGCATGGCAGCGTACCATGGCAGGGCGCCAGGCATGAGACGCCTTCGTGAGTCAAAGCACGGCTGACACCCCGCTACGGCGCGGCATCCAGCAAGGACGCGTCTTGCGTGGAAGCGCTGCCGGCCGCGCCCATGCGTCCAAGTCTCCGTCCGGACGGACGGCGTGCGCGACGTGATGGCCCTGCCATGGGCGCTGGTCAGGACGGGGGCGCGTGCCGAGAGCCTGTCCCACATGGGCTGCACCGCCTCAGGATGTGGAGGCATACGGCCACGTCCTTCAGCGCGCATTTGCCACCGTCGACGCACGCCATGGCATCCCTGTTGAGCGCCAGGGATGCCGCTGACGACATTCTGCGGGACCTAAAGTCCAGCGTGTCTGGTCACCTCACCGTATCGGCGGTGGGTCTATTCATGGCCATAGCATTCGGTGCAGGCCTGGTGACATTGTGCGTCTTCCTCCTGTGCCGCCGGCGTCACAGGACGCTGTATGCCCCCAAGTCGTATGCGATCTCGATCAAGTCTCTCATCACGATGAGGTCGTCGCATTGGGGCTTTTTCACGACGGTGCTGCGTCTGCGTGACGAGGATCTCTTGCGCATGACCGGGACGGACGCTGTCGTCTTTCTCGAGTTCTTGCGTCTGACCGCACGGATCCTCACAACCGTCGCGCTGCCGCTGTGTGTGATTCTGATCCCCATCGATGTCACGTACAAGCAAGACCTATCCACGGACGATGATGTGCCGGACACACTCATGTACCTCACGATGGGGTACGTCCAAGGTCCGAGGCTGTGGGCCCATGTGATTCTGAGTTACGGCGTCACCATCAGTGGCCTCGTGATGATCTACGTGTCGTACCATAAAGTCATTCGCTTGCGCCAGGCGTACTTGGCGTCCAGCGCGTACCAAACCAGCTACTTCTCCCGCGCGCTCATGGCCACGGACCTGGCGCCCGAGATCCAAGACGATGCATCGCTGCGCGCGGCCCTCATGGCTGAGGGCGTCGTGTACCCGCTGTGCGAGGTGCAACTGGGCCACGGTATGCACAACCTGCCTGATCTGCTCGCGCGCCACACGGCTGCTGTCCACAAGCTTGAGCGGTACCTCGACAAGGCACTGCGGTCAGGCAAACGACCGCTGATCCGCCTCGCGTGGACAGCGCCTACCATGGATGCGATTGCGCACTATGCTGGCGTCGTCGAGTCGCTGGAGCAGGACATTGCCGCGGCTCGGTCGGAGCGGTCGGAAGGCGCGCCGCAGTCGTACGGGTTCGCGTCACTCGCCATGCCAGCGTACGCGCATGCGACAGCCAAGGTGCTGGCGAAGAAGCAGTCACGACGCGTCAAGATTCGGCTCGCCGTCTCGCCGCGGGATATCCTGTGGCAAAATCTGATGAAGGACCCGGCATCGCGACGGCGATCGCGGCACTGGGCACGCGTGCTCTTGCTGCTGCTGTTTCTGTTCAACATTGTGCCGCTGCTCGCCGTGTCTCTGATTTCGAATTTGAATGCGTTCTCGCGCATTTCCCAGACGCTCTCTGACTGGCAAACGAACCGCCCCCTGTCGTTCGCGCTGTGCACGGGTGTACTGCCGCCGCTGATTTCGTTTGCCAACTCGCTATTGCTGCCGATGTGCATGCGGCGCATCGCGATGTACCGTGGTGTGCGTACGCGGCAATCGCGCGATAGATCGCTCACGAATCAGTACTTTACGTTCCTGTTTACGACGCAGTTTTTGATCTTCTCGCTGATCGGCGTGGTGCTTGATCTGGTCATTATGATCATGGCGGCGTTTCGCCATAAGGACAAGCCATCGAGGGCGCTCTCGGACATGGCAAGAGAGATGCTGAACCAGGTGAGCAAGCGCTTCCAGTTTCAGTCGGCGTACTGGATGACGTGGCTGTGTCTGCGTGGCTTTTTGTTTCTGCTGGAGCTCGCGCAGATTCGGCGGCTCGGGTTTCTGATGGTGGATCGGTACCTCTTCTCCCACAATCCGCGCGACCTGCACGAGTACACGAAGGCCCCCTCGTTCTCGTACTGGAAAGGATACGCGGAAATGCTGTTTCTCGTGGCGATAGGCTTGATCTACGCGCCGCTAGCGCCACTCGTCGCGGCAGTCGCGGCAGGTGTGCTTTGGATCGCCGTGTTTGTGTACAAAAACCAGCTGTACTATGTGTACGCCACCAAGTCCGAGACGGGCGGCCGGCTCTGGAGCTCGGTCGCCAAGAGCCTGCTGGCCATGATGACGGTGATGGAGGTGGTTGTCGCCTTGGCCATTGGGCTGCTGCAAAACTGGATCAAGGCGGTGATTTGTCTTCCACCCATCGTAGCCGTCGTGCTCTTTGGGTGGTACTGCCGCGCCAAGCTCGAGCCGCGGTTCCAGTGGTACAATCCCTCGCCGATGGACTTGGCCCGTGCACGTGTGCATGTGCCGCGTTCGGATCGCGCGCATCTCGCGCGGCAGTTTGGCAATGTGTTTTTGCACTGCCCTCTCGAGCAGCCTATCGTGGATGTGAAGCTCATGGGGCGCGTGCACGAGTTCTACGATGGACCTGTGATGCCGAGTCATCATGTTGTGGAGCCCCTCATACCACACGAGACATCGCCCATGGCGTCGGTTGATTCGCTGCCTGTGGACGAGGAGGGGCTCGCTAGTGATCTCGAGTGGAAGGACGAGGAGGAGGGGCCCTGGGATGGGGAGTGGAAGGAGGAGGAAGCATACCCTATGAAAACACGTGTGCCGCCGTCGAAGGCGGAGGTGGATGACACTATAGAAACGTATGCAGAGCATGTATAGTTAGTCAAGAGGCATGGCACCGGTGATGTCAACAACCTGCGATGTGCCTGGATACGCAGGCAGGCGCAAATCGTACTTGGCATCGAGGGCCGCATCGACAAAGCGGCCGCCGAGCCAGTGCTTTCCGCCGGTAAAGAAGGCTGAGCCGCGCTTGGGCGCCGTGAGCGATACGAGCACGTCCGGCATGAACGACTGTGCCAAGGCGGACGTTTGTGGCCCATCGTCCACGTTCCACGACGATGGAATGTCGACGCTCACGATCGGCAGCGTACGTCGCACTAGGCTCTCGAGCGTCGACTTGAACGGTTCGCGCGGCTCGCCGTGGAACGAAAAGCCAAAGATGGCATCTAGCACGAGATGTGCGTCGTCCAGCACCGACTCCGGCAGGTGCTCCGTATCGGCAAACTCGACGCGCAGGTTGTGCAGCTGCTGCACGAGCCCGTGGAAGAGCGAGGCATCCTTGCGCTTCGGATACCATACAACGGGCGTGTAGCCAAAGTGCTTCAGGTGTCGCGCCGCCACCAGACCATCGCCGCCCTGGTTGCCTGGGCCACACGCCACCAGGATGCGCTGGCGATCAGGCTGCGGTGGGTAGCTCCGGTACACGGCCTCGGCACAGGATAAGCCAGCGAGCTCCATCAGCTGATCGATGCTAAAGCCGCCAGAAGGGGACATCAAGTCCCGATCCAGCTGCTGCGCCACACTACTGCCCAGGTACCGAAGCAGCATGACACCACCTCCCGAGCGGCGCACGCCTCGCAGGCCGTGCACAGCTTATGTAAGAGAAAGGGGCCGGCCTACCCCGTCACGGATGTGCGGTGGCAGCGGTCTAGACGGTCCTGTCTACTCGGGCATGGCGCTGGCCCGCGCGGAAGAGGCGGGATGGGACGCCATGATGGGGCTATGAGCACGATGTCTGTAGGTGCAGCAGCTCGGTGTGGTGGTGCACGCCCATTTTTCTCTTCTCGAGTGGCCAGGCTCGCTGGGAGCCAAGTGCGCAGTGGACCGCAGCTGATCGATCGTGCCGTGCTTGTCGGCATGGCTTGGTCTGCTACAAGCTCATGCGTCCGCGGCAAAAGCGCCGCGCGAGGCGCCCGAAAGACCTGGGATGTGACACAAGACGGAGCCAAGGTGCTCACACGTGGCAGGCGCCAGCGGTTCGTACTGCCGCGCAACCACACACCGGTCACGGTGAGCCGAGAGGGCCTTGGACATGGGACCGACACCTTGACACGGCGCGGCCGACGCGCCGGGTAGGGGCCAGCTTGGTCCCTGCGCCGTGCAGGCCGACGAACGCCACGACCTGGCACGTGGCCCGCCACGCACTCGATGGCGCAGAGGTCTGATGATGTTATCTAAGCAAGGGCCGTGCGCATGGTTACGTAACACCCTATGCCTATTGGGATCGGTGATGACCGGATGCGATTCTCTGGCCCCGCGAGGCGCGCCAAGAGAGATAGGAGACGAATCGGGAACATGCCTTAAAAGGAAGAAGCTTCGACCCTTGGAGACAACGTCCTTCTCTTCCCTGATGAGTTGCGTGTGTGCGTTGCTGGACGCCATCAGAATCTACCTGTATCAGCTCTTGCAGGTGCTCATCAATGTGCTCTTTACGCCGCTGCCGCCTTCGGCGGGCGCACCAAAAATGGGCCGCGTCGCTGTGATCGGCGCCGGTCTCACCGGCCTGTCATCGGCCGCACAGCTCAAGAGTCACGGCTTTGACGTGACGATTTTTGAAGAGCGGTCCAGAGAGGGTGGTATTTGGTGTGACGTCAACTCGACAAGCAACCTGCAGACCAGTTCTATCATGTACCGCTTCCACCCGCTCGTCTTTTACCGCTCCATTTACCCCTGTCGTGACGACATTCTCGCTCAGCAGCGCAAGGTCTGGAACACGTACCGCCTGAGCGACAATGCACGGTTCAATACGCGTGTCACCAAAGTGGATCGGAACAAGGCCGGTCGGTGGATCATCAATGGAAACGCGTCGGAGACGTTTGATGGCCTCGTTGTCACAGTCGGTACGTGCGGCAAGCCCAATATGATCCCACTGCCGAATCAGAAATCGTTCCGCGGCGAGATTCTGCACTCATCTCAGCTTGACGAGCACGATTTCGAGGGCAAGCGTGTGGTGGTCATTGGCGGCGGCGCGAGTGGTGTCGAAGCGGCCGAGACAGCCCTGGAAAGAGGTGCGAAGAAGGCCACGATTCTCGCGCGCAAGGACCACTGGATCATTCCGCGACAGCTTCTGGTGGACTGCTTCATTACGTTGTTCCCGTACGGCTCGCGATGGCTTGCGTGGCTCGTGCCCGAGCAGCTTATTCGCCGCCTGCACTACCGAGAATTGGACGAGAAGATGAGTCCCACTACGCCGCTGTATTCCGGTACGCCCGTCGTCAACAACGATTTCCTGCGCCTTGTGCGCCAGGGCGCGGCCGACTACCAGCGAGGAGAGACGACGCTACTGCACCACGACGGCATCGAGTACAACTTCCGGACGCGTAATCAGTCGAAGGATGAGCGGGGCGAGACTCGGTTCATGTCGGCGGACATGATTGTGCTGGCCACGGGCTTTGAGCGCCCGACGATCGACTTTTTGCCGAAGGACCTCTTCCCGCCCGGATACACGCGCCCCAACATGTATTTGCAGTGCTTCCCTGTGACGGATGCGAGCGTTGTATGCACGAATGCGACCTATGTGAACGGTATCGGATCGGTCGGACATTTCCACATTGGCCTCTACGTGCGCCTTCTCGCCCTGTTTTTGCACCGACCGGAGACGCGGCCGAGCCCCGCGGGTATGCGCAAGTGGGTCGACTCGCTGCGATACTCCAAGCGACACTGCACGGGGGGTCCCCTCGAGTTCTTTGCGTACGGTGAGTTGTTCATGTGGTTCTTCCTACGCATGCTGAGCCCTGTGCGTCTGGTGTATATTTTCTTCGTCCTCTTTGGCTTTGGCGAGTGGACGCGGAACAAGCAGGGTCAGGCGCAATACCGCTTCACCATCATCGACTTTGTGCCCCGCCTTTTCACACTGCTTCACAGCGTGCCTCTCGAGTCTCCCCGGTTCCCCCGTATGTAATGGCTGTAGTTGCATCCCACCGTTCTTTCCCTGGTGCTGGTCACGTGCTTGAAAAGGAGGGCCCTGCCGTCCAGACCGCTTTGGCCTCGGACATGACGGCTATGGACGGCCCGTTGGCTGCGACGGACCGCTGGTCTTTTGTCATGGGATGGTGCGTAGATGGGCGCTGACAGGCAGGGTTTCGTACGTACATGGACGGCGCTTGGAAGCTAACGCACAGCATTGCGTGCTGGGTAATTGTCTACACTCCGTGAGTGTGCGGTGCATGCTGAGTACTTACACTGCGCCTATTTGCAGGCTTTGCCTCTATTCAGTCAAATGCAGGAAAACTATGTGCTGAAGTCGACGGAGGGCATTTCCATCTGGTTCATTCTCATCTGGTTGGGGGGTGATGCCTTCAACTTGGTGGGTGGCCTGCGCCAGGAGGTGCTGCCCACGATGATTGGCCTGGCCGCCTACTACTGCTTCTGTGATATGGTGCTCATTTGGCAGTGGTGGTACTATGGCACGTACTACCGCCAGGGCCAGCCGATAGTGACGCGCGACGCGGAGCAAACGCCGTTCCTGCCGCGCGAGTCACGCAGCCCGTCTAGGCGGTGGATGCCCACGTGGGACGACGTCATGGCCCTGCTTCCTTCGCATCATCTGACGCTGCTCAAGTACGCGCTGGCGCTGTCGTTCGTGCTCGTGACGGCCGTCGCCGCCTACGTGGCGGCCGACAGCCACCCCCCGTCTTCTGACCCCGGGCCTGGGATGCGCTGGGATGCACAGTTGCTGGGATGGCTCAGTGCACTGCTCTACCTCTCATCGCGCGTCCCGCAGATCTTGAAAAACCGCCACACAAAGTGCGCGGGGCTGAGCTTGGCGCTCTTCATCTTTGCGGTCGGTGGCAATGTGACGTACGTGCTCTCGATCCTGCTCAAGGACACGTCCGTGCCCTACCTCGTCGAAAACATGAGCTGGATTGTCGGAAGCGTCGGCACCATCTTTTTGGACGGCATTGTGTTCTACCAGTTCATCCGTTACGCGGCGGACCGAGCTGCCCTCGAGGCGGTGTCATACCCATAGGCCACGTGACACGCATAGGTCGCTTGGCGCGCGCGACGCGCGTCGCCCCACAACGTGTGGATGGACAAGGATCACGCGCCGCTGCTTGGCTCGTTCGAGGGAGGGCGCGTCTCGACGACGACCGTCTCGGATGACGAGCACTACGGATGTCCTTCGGATGAAGAGGCGCCTCGAAGCACGTTGAACGCAGCGTTATCGATGCGTGCAGCGCGGGCTGAGGACGATGCGCCTCTGCTGCACGACGACGTGCGTTGTACCGCCTCGGCTGTGCACGAGCGCATCATCCGCGAGGAAAAGGCGCGGCAGAAGGACAGGACCCTCGAGATTCTCGAAGGTCGACGCGCTCCGATGCAGCGCAGTCGGACCTTGCCGCACGGCCGCGGCCCCCGACCGCCGGCCCAGCCGCCGCGGCCACCTCCGCCACCGTACGATGTTGTGGCTGAAGCGCCGCGTCCTTCCACATCGCGCCGCGTGATCACGGCGCCGGTGCCTGACTGGCGCGCAGCGATGACGCAGCGGCCGCCGCACGGATGCCAAGCGCGTGTATTTCTCCAGACCGTGCAGCGATATCGGCTCGTGCCGCTGAACGAGCACACGCTGGCATGGCATGCGATGCAGTTTGTACAGGCGCAGGGTGCGCTCCCTTTGCTGCCGGGTGCTCACGATACGTGGGCCATATACGATGTGATACCTGATGTGGGCATGGAACGGCCCATACGAGACTATGAGCGGTTGGAGGAGGTGGTGCGGGCGCGTGGAAGTCATGGCTACTTTCTCATCAAGCCGGTCGAGTGGCCTGAGCTGCTGCGATCTGATGCGATTCCGACGTATTCGTCTGTCCTGGGCGGCTATGTCCATGTCCAAGTGGACGATCGGACTTGGACGCGCAGGTGGCTTGAGCTGCGTGAGCACGCCGTGTTCCTTGCCAAGTCAGAGACGAGCCGGCCTGAAGTGTGTGTGTGCACGCTGCTGGATGTGGATGTGTACATGGTCGATCGGCAGCGCGCGCCGAAAGGGTATGGCTTCGCGCTACGGACGCAAACGAGGCCGCGCACAGTGCTGCTCGCGACGCAGTCGAGCGAGGCGGCGCATCACGACTGGATCAAGAGTCTGTGTCGCGCGCGCTCGTACGTGCTTTGCCAGGAGCGGCCGGACATACTTGCGAGTGCGCACTCTCTCGAGCGCGCCGAGCAGCGCGCCGCGAGCGATCGGCGCGCGAAAAACATACGCAAGCAGGCTGCACTACAGCGCAGCAAGAGCGTCGGAAAGCAGCATGCGCATGGCCCGCTCATTCAAAGCGACGCATTCGACGTGCCGTTCCAAAAAGGCAGCCTGCTCGACACGATGCCCCCCACGACCGCTGGACGGTAATTTGCTTAGTCATGATGTAGAGTCATCGAGCCTGCCTCGTGGATGGGGGCGTGCCTTGCCATGCGAGGCCAACGGGGCCTGTCGTGCGCCGCGCCGGCCCTGCGGCGCATGGTGCGGCGCATGCACACACATGAAGCGCCCTGCAATGCGGTGGGCGTACAGCTGCTGGAGCGTGCGCTGCATCGGCAGGTGTTTCCGCCGGGGTCGACGCAGATCCCGCCGGTGGATCCGTGTGCGCTGGATCTGTGCCAAGACCACCTGCATCGGCACGGCCTGCACGCCTCGAAGGCGTCGAAACTCTCTCCGACGTCGTTCGAGCTGCCGCCCCTGCTAGGCAAGGATCTTGGCGAGCATTTCTGGACGATGGGACGACGGCTCGTGCATCCCTGGATGG